>JAAUXT010053817.1_pt1 | contig 41094 bp, 38 predicted proteins | sample 7278171 | NCBI WGS metagenome assembly JAAUXT01 (sample SAMN14350112, study PRJNA611818) | marine sediment metagenome | isolation source: surface marine sediment (1.8m) | place: French Polynesia: Moorea | collected 2018-08
CCTGTGGTGGTTGTGGTTTTTGGTCGTGGGGTGGTTGTGGCAGGGGCCCGCCCCCCCCCCCCCCCCCCCCACCCACACCACACACCAAAACCCCACCCCCCCCCCCCCCCCCCCCCCCCCCCCCCCGCCCCCCCCCCACGGACCCACTTTGGGAAAAATGGCCAGAAATGATCAGTAATGGTCACTGACCATTTTTCCCAAAGTGGGTCCAACCCCCCCCCTTTGGTTAGACCCACTTTGGCTGAAAAGTGGGTCCAGGAAAATTTTTTCCAAATGGTAATATCTTGCTTCTCACAAGGATTCAGAGCATGCCCCTCTGATCTTAAAGGTGTTTATGAACTGCGAACGTCTGTATGGACCACACGCTTTTTATGCGTAGCATTCTTGTTTGCAACAGCTACAGTACAAGTCGTTCACACGAAGCAGCCATCTGTACCAACAAAGGTTTTGCGATGGTTCCACCAACTACTGAACAAACCTCCAAATTTTGCTCCGTTTGTACATTTTACTTTCCAAAATTTGAAATGTTTTGTTGTTGCTTCCTTCAATTCTAAGCAATTTCCTTCTCACCGAACACGCATGGGGGAAAAGTTCAATGTGGTGAAAAAATGGGACGGTCACGACCGTCGAGGTGACATTGCCGGGTGAATGATTTTCAGCTCTACGAGAGCGTGCCAAAATTGTCGAGCCTTGAGGAGTGAAACAAAACGGCCGTGCGATGTGTTGCAACGAAACAAAAACCAGCACCTCTTGATGTCTGTTTCGTTCGCACACAAAGACGAACGAGTGCACTTGTACGAGTTCTTGGCACAAAAAGTCACATCTTACCGCCGGTATGCAGCTTCAGTCCTTTGCCAGATGCTTGCTCATTCACCCCCCCATGTTTGTCATTGTCCTTTTCACCGGAATCCAAATTGGCCATGTCCACAGTTCTACCTCTCCGCTTCAACAGAGGTGGGGTGGACTTCTGCACAGTTGCACCCCGATGTAGGTTACTGGGTGATGCTGGGCGCTTCTTGTCTGTGTCATCGATAACACCGTAATACTCTTGCTTGTACTCCTCAATGGGCGTTGTTGGCTGTTCCACCGTGGACCCAGCACTGGCTCGCTTGTTGAGGGTTGGTCCCTTGACGCTTGGTCTCGGCGTTGGAACAGGTGGCTTTTTGCGTCTCTCCCCGCTGTTGCTGTCCACACTGCTAGCAGAGTCAGTCCGGTCCAATGTGGGCTTCAACAACAAGGCTTTCTCATTGTCAGTCAACGATATTCTATTCCTTGGAACACCTCCGTCCTTCTCTGTGACTGTCGTCGAAATGTCATCAAGATTGGTTTCTTTGTACGCAGTTGTGTGGGTCGGTGAGAGTTTCGTGGAGTCGTGTTCTGATTTCACTATGACAGGGGCTGCATGGGGTGACTCAGTCGTGCTCGTGCCGTCGATGTCAGCTGTGTTGTCATGGTCTGCGGGCACAGTGCCATGTGCACCACTGTCGCCATGTTTCACAGTCGGCTCAGTTCTGAAGACTTTACAGCTCGACTCAACAATCTCCATGGACTCCACTGCCTGCCCCTCAGAACTCAGTGAGCCGAGAAAGTCTCGCAACCCGGTCATCCCTTCATGTTCACTGTGCACGGAAAACACGCTGTCATCGCGCTGCAGTTTTCGCTTTCCTTCATCTTCGTCCTCACTTTCTCCCTCAACAGCCTTCTCTATGAGGTCAACATTTTTGTACCACAACTCCTCTTGGTGTGACAAAGACTTGTCTGTGTTCGAGTCAGGCACTGGCACTTCTGCGTCCAAACCATTGCCCGTGACGGACGCTTGGATCCCTCGCACATGCTGGTCACCGGCGCCATCTCGGTGGAACTCACCCTGCAAGAACTGGACGATGAATTCTTCCTTCTCCAGTTCCAGTCTTAACTGTTGAACTTTTGCTTCGTGCTCCTTCAACACTGTCTTTAAAGTATCTTTTCCCGTGTCCGGCCACGAAACCTCAGGAACTGCCGTCGAAGGGAACTTCGCGTTCCAAGCCGCTGTGAAATCCTCTTTCAAAGCCATGATGTCAATCCTTCGGTTGTTCGCACACACTCCAATCAGCAAAGCTTCACACGCTCTTCTTCCATTGGTCCCTTTTGTTCATTTGTGATCATCGAAATCTTGCGATTCGTGACTTCTACACTCATTTCAGTTTCCGGAAGAACAAAGGTTCTTCGAAGAGAAATGTGGGTCACTTGATCTGTCATGAAAAACGAATCACGGACTAAATTTAGCACGTTTTCAAGTGCCCTTTTCCGTTTTCATTTTTGTCCTGCCAGGTAAAAATCATTGCAGAGATTCCATTGCGTATTTCACGCATTTCACTTTGATCCGCTGTTCCAAAACTGGGGCACAACAACTTTTTGGCAAGAATATCCTGATAAATAAAACTGTCACCACAATTTCTTGTCTCCGTCATCAAAAGCTGTATGAACTTTTTTTGAGGACTGTACTTGATTTACAACAGGTAACATTCAACATGTACTCAGAAATTTCAACAATTTCGCTAATAAATTGCATCAATGCATTCAAACTTTGGCAGTATCATGAATTTTTGGTCACGAAAGGAGAAGGGAAAAACTCTTAAAGCATCTGGTTTGAGGCAACCAGATTTCACAAGCACCTGTCCACGACTCGGGAGAGGATGTCTTCGGAAAGTTGGTCTGAAATTGACCTTGCAGAGCAGGAAAATCGTAGGGAACTGGTGCTCAGTGGTGCAGAAATCTCTCAAAGAATCGAAAAAGCAGGAGATGTGGATCCGAAGCTTTACACGTTGACGAAACTCAACTTCTTAGAAATTAGCAAAACATGTTTTCGGGTATTATCGCCCAAAGTCAGCGATCTTCAACAGATGACAAACTTGATCCTTCAAGGCAACAAAATCACCGAAATTCCGTCAACGATCAACCAACTGAAGAAACTCAAAATATTTGATGTTTCTCATAATGAGTTGGAAGAACTTCCGTCAGAGATGGGTGAAATTTCGGAGTTACACAGTCTCTTCATTGGCAGCAATAAGTTGACTGAATTCCCCAGTGTGACCGGCCTGAAGAACCTCCACGAGCTGGACATCTCCCACAACAAACTCGCAGCTCTGCCTGAAGGCATCACGAGCCCCGACTTGGCTGTGCTGAACAAAGTGAATGCGGCTGCGAATAGCATCACAGAACTGCCCCTGGAGCTGAGCAACCTCCCGATGCTGAAAACTCTCGACGTCTCCGAAAACAAGTGGGTATTGTCCCTGTGACTGTGTGGAATCAAATTTTCTTGGCAAACTGTGACTGTTCATGTTCTTCGCAGGTTGACAACGCTTCCCTCCGACATGAGTCAGTGTCCCAAGCTGCACTTGCTCCGCTACGGGGGCAACAAACTGAGCGACAAGAGACTCGCTCGCATGGGAGAGCAGTGCAGCACCAAGGCTGTGTTGGGTACGTGTGAAATTCTTCGTCCGTGCTGGCAAGAAACAAAAGAGAAAACCAAGGATCGTTTTTGTGACGAGTGTGAGAGCTGTTAAAGAGGTGCAGCTACGTACGAGTACTTGCCGGCTGCGGCAACTGGCCATTGTGACGACGGTCGTGATCAGTGTTCTTGCTTTGCAGATTACCTGCGAAAAATTTACGACAAGGAACACGCTAAAGAGGGAGGTAAAGGTGGCAAAGGCAAGAAAAAGAAAAAAGGCAAAGGTACGTGAAGTGGAGATAAGATTCTCAAGCCTGAGAACGAACGGAGCAATGTTGTCATTCGGAATGACCATTCATGAAGACTGTGTTGGTTTCAAGTTGTTGTGGTCGCGCGGGGAAAGACCGTCATCGCAAGCAACGATGAGTGTTTGACTTTGGTCTTTCAGCTTCACCTTTTCTCGGAGTTACATCTGTGAAAGCAAATTATTTTGTTTTGCAGGGAAGAAGGAAGAGGAGGAAGACTTGTGTTTGAATATGATGCGGGTATTGCACTTCAATCAGTCCAGCTCAGCCTGCGAGATCCGCCTCAGCCCCAGCGTCGCAGGTCAGCGCGAGTGGGGACAAACCTGACACTGTTGGGCATCCTGGTGCGCAGGAAAGCTGTGTGAACCAGGACAAAGAGAATTCTTTTGTCACTGACTCAAATTTCAAGATGCAGACAGACAGATGAAACTGAAAAAACATTTCTGTAGCTCATGGCTGTTTACAGACTATTCCAGGCTTTGTCGCTGTCTTCACTCTCGCGGTCGTGATCACAAGATGCTGCGGATTTTGTGTTCGTAGCTTGATTTGTGCAGCTCAAGGCTTGGCTGCTCAATGTGTGATGTTTCCATGTTCCAGATGTGCGGCCGTACATTGTGTGCTGCATTGTACGGAACCTGGATCTGCAGAAAACGAACAACATGTTCAAAAATTTTATCACTCTCCAGGTTAGTGCGCAAGCTAGTTTTACTCGTGTGCGCGGGACCTTCAGTCGGTGATTGTTAATGAAAATCTCCCAAGTCTTGTCACGGTTTGCACCTTCCGTCCCCCGTCCCCTCCCCCCACAGCCTCAGACCCGAAACTGACGCACAGCGCATTCTCACCGACAGACTCGTCTTCACGACGGAGTGTGCGCGAAGCGGCAGACAGCCACCATCGCGACACACGACCTGAGCGCCGTGAAGTCTCCTCTGCTGTACGACGCCCGGCCACCTGCCCAGGTGAGTGTTGTTTCACTTGAGACGTGGCCAGACAGCAAGAAACCTTGAGAATCAACAGCTCATCAGTCAATAACGGCTGCTTTACGATTTTGTCATTGTTCTCAGATGCAACTGACGCCGCTGTTCAAGCAGAAGCCAGTGACGGCACAGAAACTGGTGGACAAGCTGCGCCAGGAAGCGGAAGAATTCCGCAAGGAAAAGCGCCGCAGCACCCTCAGCGGAATACACAAGTGCGTGCAGCGCCTCAGAGATTGATTTGAACGCGCTCTTTCAAGACCGGGGTTCTGACTGCTGTTCAACACAGTCCCGTTAATTTTCAGTGGCGTTGCGTACAGTGAGTTGTTTTGGCAGGTATTTGGATCTGCTGAAGGGCAAGCGCCTCTATCCGTGCCTCGTGGACAGCGAAGACGACATCGTATCCTTCCCACCCATCACCAACTGTGATAAAACCAAAGTGAGGCTTGTTGATTGCCCATTGCTAAAAGTTGCACAGTATTTGCTTGTTTTGAAAAGGATGAAAACACTGACACAAGATTCCAGTTGCTCGTTTTTGCACCCGAGACAAGCAAAATGCTGCTCTCGGCTTTCCGTTTCTCCGTGAGACTCATTGTCCTTTTCGCGCAGATTTCCGCGGAGACGACCGACCTGCTGATCGAGGTGACGAGCACGGTGAATCTGGACGCCTGCAAGCGGGTTCTGCAAGAAACGCTGCAGGGAATGTTGGAGATGGGGCTGGGCAGCCGGGACGCACCTGCAGCGCATCAGGATAGCGATGATGACGATATCACTTTTGAAGGTGTGTTTTTGCACTCGGGCGAGCCGCAGTGCATTCTGGCGCTTTTCTGTCTGATTTCATTGTCATACGACCCTGGTACCTACCACATTTGAAAAAATAGCTTGAGCGAGGTCACGTGATTTGCACCTGGTGCCATATTGTTTTGGGGTCAACAGCACCAGACAAGAGAAAATTGGAACAGTGCTAATTTCAAAGGACTGTATTCTGACCAAATGCCTTCTGGCACATTATCCTATATATAGAACAAATATACAGACCAAATATGAATACAATTGAGTACCATTTTCACAGAGAAAGTGCTGTAGATATACTTTTGGAAGAGGATGCCTGTAGTGCTTCGCACTCGACTGGTAGTGGCACAAATCACAAAAAAGGGCATTCTGGTGACAGACAAAATTTTCAATGTGTGCGCTGCCCCCCTCCCCCCTCCCTCGTCGCATGACATTTGAAAAATTCCAGTCACCCAACATCAAATGTTGCGCAACTGGGCAGGGGGTGTGGGTTATAGACATAAATTTTAGACGTCAACCGACATCACATTTTCAAATGTCGTGAAACCCCCCTCGCCCAGCCACCAGACATTTGAAACATTTGGCTGCCACGTGAAATAACGTATCCAAAATCACTGTTTTGTAAATTTGGCTGTCACCTGCGACATGTCAAAACGGGAGGAAACTCCGCAGAGGGTTCCATTCTGTCGGCATGCTGGTTTTCGTGTGTGTGTGTGTGTGTGTGTGTGTGTGTGTGTGTGTGTGCTGCGGAGTTATTTTCGTAGTTGTGTTCTGTTCAAATTGAACGTGCGTTGTGGTGTTTTCTCCAGGAGCCGAAGCAGGTGGGGATACCCCCCTCCCGGCTGGTGTGCACAGTCTGACGGTGGAGCAGGTGCGCATTCTAGACGAGGAGGGCAGCATGAAAGTTGTCTATCCCGCGCGCAACGATCTGCTGTCAGAGGCGTTCCGCGTCGTCAGGGACTACGATTAGAGACGGGTCTCCAGGTGTTCGACTTGCTGTGTTCTGGTGTTGGAATGGTGGACAGAGACATGAAACGTGCGTGAGTGCACAAAGGACGAAAGGACCAGAGCTGATTCAGGAACGGCGAGCAACGGATTCAGAATGACCATTTCACGCATTTCCTGCGAAGCGAAAGTCAAATGTATCGTGCCTCTGTCATTGGTCAAGATTCGGGACATTCATCGAGAGAAACTAAAGCTGCGAAATCAGAGGAACATCTTTCCAACGAGATTCTCGCTGAGACCTGAATGTTCAGTGAGGTGCGGTGATTTGTTACTCAACTGAACCAGAATCGCGTTTGCCAATTGTTGATGCGCCGCAACAGATCTTCCAGTTGCGTCAGCCTGAATTGGCACATCGGACTGAAAAAAAGGGAGGTGAGAGTTTGCCTGAAGAATTTCTCCGATCGGTAAATTTCAGTTCATAGTTGGACGCAAGAAATTCAAGTGCCATGTTCCACGAAATCGTTTTTTGTTCGTCGACGTTCAGAGTGGGGCAGAAAAGTTCTGTGGAGCAAAACAGAATCATCCAGTCTTGGAGAGCTCAGTTCTAAAAAACTTAATTTGTGTTTGTCATGTCGAAAGTGAATTGGTTTTGATCAGTGAAAGTTTGTTTTGGCCTGTGTCGTTTGTTTTGACCGTAAGGTGTTGCAATGGAGAAAATTTGCTGTTGAAACGACCCTGGGTGTTTGCCTCTGTCTCTTTTGTGACGTGCACGGGCGACTGTCACTGAATATTTGGCTCTGGTGATTATTTTGTGCAACTGAAACATCTATTCTTGCAAAAAAGTATTCAAAACTCCCAACAAAAGTTGTTTGTTTCACTTGGCGTGAAGTGTGTTGATCAAAAGCTGTCACACTCAAATTTTCTGGTGTGGTTGTGTCGGTGCCATATTTTTGAATTCAAAGTCAACGGTTCCAGGGCAACATAGGCACCAGCAGGTGTGAGAGAAGACTTCGGGCTGGGTCGTGGGATCATATTGTACTTTGCGCCTTGGCGCTTGTGTTCATTTCGAGATATCATTCGGCACATGCCGTTTTCCCAGCATTCTTGACCTCAGTGAAATTTCTTCGAACAGCAGCCAAGTCACGACGGAAAATCACAAGCATGGGCACTTTCGTGACAATCGTGGTCGTTCTGAGCGTCTTCGCCTGCGTGTTCGCTGCGGATTCACTCGGTAATGTTGTTCTTCAGCGCTCAGAAAGCCGGTTGCATTCGTGGACCTCGAAAGATGCTGAAAATGCAGCAAATTTTGAAAGCGCCAACAGTGCGGCGTTTGGAAACGTCAGGTGGAAACCTTCATTTCAGACTCATACAACTTGGACCCCGACTCGGTCACAGTGTCAGGCTTCTCTTCGGGCGCCGCCTTCTCCACACAGATTCACGTGGCGCTTAGCAGCGAGATCCACGCCTCTTCCACCCTGGCCGGCTGTAGGTGACACGTGTGTGTGTGGTTCGTGGGTCAGTCGGTCTGCGTGTGTGTTCTCAGGCTCTGTCGGTGTCATTATTGCAAAAACATGTGTCTGGGGTTGAGGCAGGAGACACACACAACATTTTTATCCCACAACGCAAAGCTATAAAGACTCCAGTAATCACACAATGAGTCAGGCTCCTTTGCAGTGGCAAAGCTCATGCAGGTTCAAGCTTTTCCTCAGCGCATGTGATTGCAGCTCCGTACGGTTGCAACGTGAACTCGGACGAAGTGCCGTGCTTCGAAAAGCAACGCAACGTGAGCCTGCTCATCGACGTGGTGAGTCGGGGTGCTGCCTCGAGTGTCTTCTGTGCAATTTTTGTGCCTGGATTCCCAAAGTGCTGTGCTGGGCACCACATAAGTCCTTTTGACTGCATGGAGAACTCAGAAGGTCTTTTGAAAAGATGAGATTGGGCTTGGAAATTGAGTGAACTGGAGAAATGTGTTTTTTTTGTGGTTCAGACGAATCACAGCCAGATCATGACGTTGAGTTCTGGGTAGTGGAAGAGCGAATCTGATTCGTTTACCTTTGTCCTGATTCTCTCGTCCAAGAAATCATGCTGAAAGATGCATGAAATTTGTTGCGACCACGCGCAGTTTGATTCTGATTTGAACACGCTCTCTGAAGACACCCTGCTCGGCCAATTTAAAGAGTTTCAATTCTTCACAAACCGAAATCCCGATATTGAGCCATCGTGTACACTTGCGTGCGTACATACGTCGTTCAGGCGGAGTCGTACAGCGAGGCTGGAGAAATCGATAACGTGGAGAATCTTGCGGGAGAGAAAGTGTACGTGTGGTACCACACCTTCGACTGCAGCGGCTCAGGCTCCAGTGAGTTGCTGTCCTGCAGACATTCTGCAACTCAAACTTCAAGAAACAACACAAAAGATCAAGAAACCTTTGTTTCCGTATGGTTGCTGCAATTCGCATTTTGTTGAATTCTTGAACGACACCAGCAAACTTGACATCAAGGCAACAGATTTACCTGCTCAGTGAACGTCTGACTGTGAACATGCTCTCTGGTGACACAAGCACACAAAGCCTGTCAAAAATTGGTTTTCCAGCGAGCGCCAACGCGACCATTGCTTTCCACAGACACTTTGGCTCTGAGGTGATTCCAGCCTGCAGTTCACCCAACGGACATGGCTACGTGAGTCAGTGTGTGTGTGAGTGCGCGTCTGTCTGTCTGTTTCCGATCTGTTGTTTGTCTGTAAGACCAGACGGCTGACCTGCAAGAAGAAAATTCGCTTCATTCTTTTTTGTTCACAGGGAGACTCCAAAAAAGTCGTGCATGCACAGTGATCTTTGCACCACCTGGTGCGTGACAAGTGAAGACTGCATGCTGTTCTCCACTTGACTATTGCAGCCGACCCTGGACTACGGAAATCCGTGCACGTACACTGGCTTTCCCTACATCAACGACTGTGACTACAACATGGCGTTGTCAAACTTGAACGCCATCGTGGACGGCTTGATCGAACCAGACGACGACCAGAGTCTGGATGGACAGGTGTGGCTCCCTCATTCATTTGTACGCACAAAAATACCTCGCAGTCTTGCGAGAGTTGCAATCTGTACCAGACAATGAAGTCAAGAACCCACAAATGAAGTTTTCCCTCCCGTGTGTCATGCAGACCTTTTTCGTGAAACATAAATGACCCAGAAAACAAGTTTCCTTTGAAGGAAGGAACCTATACGCTGGTTCTGTGCATCAATGTGGGGACTAGAACTGCGTCCAAACAAAACGCCTTGTCTCTTGCAGCTGTTGGAGTTTAACCAAACGGAGTTCGTACCTGATGGCGGGCCCGACAGCTTTGATAGGGATGGCGGCTTCGTCTATGTGCCATCCGAGTGCGTCAGAGGAGGTCAGAGCTGTACAGAATTCCCTGCATGGGCAGCAGAATTTGCCTGACTTGTGCTTTGAGTCAGAATGCCGGTGACACAGTCTCCGTTGCTTCTTTTTGCTGCGAGGTCAATTGTGGTGCAAAGGTGATTTTTTTCTTGCAGAAATACAGTGCAAACTTCATGTGTTCTTCCACGGTTGTGGCACGGGAAGGTGAGACAGAACAAGACCTTTGTTTTCGTTCACCCTGGTATTCATGCTGTGGGGATTTTTGTCATGGGCAATGGAGTGCGCAAGTGTATTGCCTTTCACAGGCTTTTTGTGCGACGGAATCATGCACAGATCCACAGTCTTCATGCATTTTGAGTTTGATTTTGACTCTACAAGATGCACACTTGTGAACTTGTAGGGAGTTCGCGGACAGGGAGATCGTAGAGAACGTGGGACTGCTGGAGGTGGCGGAGCGCAACAACCTGGTGATGCTCTTCCCGCAGATCCACACGCGCGACGGCGAGGAGCAAAGCGACTGTTGGGACATTTTTGGATACGACGGAGATGACTTCGGTGATTATCCAAGTGAAAAGGCTGTGCCTGTGAGAAAAGCAGTAGTGACCCCGAGCACTTGCATAACAAAGCTGTGTTTGACTGTCAAACACCATAGCTATTTATTCTTGCAGGCGTGCATGTGTGAATAGCATCTAGAATAGACTACAAAGGACACTTGAAAATTTAGCGACGCACAGAAAAATGCCTCGAGACTGACAAATTTTCACGACGCCTTCAAAAAATGAGCGCTTTGTTCCTCAAAAACTCCGCAGAGCGTCGCTTCGTCGTCGTTCATTCACTCGTCGTTCTACTGAAGTGTGATTGAAACTTTAACGCCGCTTTGGTTCACTTTCAGCGACGAAGAACGGAGTCCAGATTCGCACCGTTCAGAGCATGATCCACAGGGCACTGGGGCTTGAGCCCAAGTCAAAGAAAACTGTCTAAATCTGCAAAAAGTTTGAAGACCTTCCATGGATCGTAAATTGAATTCACCTGAGGCAGCGTCTTGGATTTGTGAAGCACCATGACACGCCGACGTGAACACCTGTGTCCACTAACATTTTCCAGTGTGTTTTGGAAAGCAATATAAAAATTGTTGATTGTACCGGAATCCATCTTCCTGTCCCTTTTGTCCGACTTGACGCGTTTAGAATTCTCAGTTCAGATTCTTGAACAAAGACCAGCAAGCGTTTGATTTTTGGAAGATTCTTGTTCTGTTTCCGCTGACGCCCGCGCAATACATGTAATCTCAAAAAAGAGGACAGGACATGTGCAGAATCTGCAGGACAAAAGATGAAAGCGTTTTTGCGTCACTGTTTGAATTTCAACATTTTATAGAAACAGAAGGAAGTGGTTTTTTTTTCTCAGGAATCGCATTCAATCAATCAAAACGCTGATGCTGTTCGATATTGCAGAGTTCATGGGGTCACAAACTTTTGAGCTGTGGATGCGGAAGTTTTCAACTTCTCAATAAAATGCCGTTTGTTGGGGTAAAACTTGCTGACGCGCACAGTTGATGGTGCAACTCGCGCAGCAAATAAAACCCGCCGCTCTTTGCGTCCGTAACCAATTCGACGCTCGTCTCTTCAAGAGAAAGACTTGCAACTGCAACAACAAACTTGAAAAACAGAAGGTATGAGTTCATATATGCAATTGTTTTCCCTCAAAGCTCACTGCCATAGTTTGCGCTGCAGATTCTTGGTTTTGTTCCGTTGTGTCTTCTCATGAATATCATTTGTTCACTGGTGCGAAACGTTGATGACTGCCAGTCCTGTGGATAGAACAACTCAAAATACGAGTACGTGTACGTAAAAGACCATCACAAATGCTCGAAACGTATACAACTCTCGCAGTTTTGCTTCAAAATCAATCAGTGTTGGTGAGTTGAAACTGTTTGGTACGTACGTTGAAAAGGCAAAACATTGTTTGCATGCACCCAATGTCCAATTAGTTTTGTTCGTGGTGGCTGTGAAGAAAGCCCGCTGATTTGTTGACAAACATTTGAAGGCAGAAAACTGTGCAAGGGACCTTCAGTCAAAATTGAAAGCAGAATTTGGCAGGCAAAAGCACTGCAGAAAGGGTGATCCAATGCGCATAACAAAACGATGCTGTTTTGCAGAGTTTGCGTGGTGCTTGTAGCGGAGAGATTTTTGCATTTTTGCAAGTACATGCACTTTGAATTTTGTTTTCTCCAGCGCGCGGAAAAGGGATGTATCGAGTCCTGTACGTGCTGACCGTCTGTGTCCCTCTGGTGGCCTGTTCTGTCGGTTACGTGGTCGACTCGAGTGACGTAGAGAACGATGGATCAGACACTCAAGACTTGCGCTCAGGTTGGACTGGACCACTTTTCTTCACGCGTTGTGTTCAGTTTAAGTTCCATTATATTTCCCCGTTGCGCACATGTTCTCCATGCAAGTTGTCCCTGCATTGGTTCCCAGGGAAACTGAATTTAAAATGTAGCCCCCTCTTTCGGTCCTGCAGATGGTTACAGGAAAACGGAAGACCTGGTCCGTCTGCAGGAGATCATGGAGACGTTCATCCGAGAGTACATGGAATACCAGAACGATGTGTATCAGATCTTGAATGGAGGAAACTCCAGCGACCCGTGGGAATTTCACGACGTGGAAGAGATGGCTTCTGGAGACAGCGACACCAGTACCACTCAAGAGTACCACCGCAGACACAGACATCGCAAACACAGTCATCACAGACTAAAACGTGCGCAGACTCAGCTTATTTCTCAGACATGGGTTCCTGTTCGATGTGTCCAGTGTCTTGTGGGGCCACAGATATTTGGGTTTTGTTCCACGGCTGCAGGCACTGGAGTTTACAAGATTTGTCAAGAGAACTGACCTTTGTTTGCATGACTGTTACGAAGTCGAAATTTCACAATCAAAGAAAGTGATTGCGTGGGCTTACTCAGTGAGTCGGTTGGACATTTTTCGGGGTCGGGGAGGTTGGCAGTCTTAGCGGCGCAGGACATTCTGTGACTTGACTCCACCAAACAGACCTGGTGGTTATGTATGCATTTCCGGTTGTACGGTGTGGTTGCAGGAACTGCAGCCAGGGCCATCTTCTGTTCACTCCCAAGTCCCCGACCCATCCGAGAAGTTTTCCCGGTGGTATGTACGAGTTCCTGGCATCATAACGATTCAGATTCACAGACATACAACAACAGCTGCATGAGAGATTGGGTTGTTGACATGAACGTCGGGAAAAACGTTTGTTCAATTCTTTCAAAGTGAAAATTTGTTCATTCCGAGTCCCGTCGGAGAGTAGAATTCCTGTTGTGCTCCATTGTGACAGCAGTTGTTGTATTTTGCTCAGTTTGCTGAAATTTGTTGCCATTCTAGATCAAGGTGTTCCGTCGAGGCCAGAGACCGATAACGATCCAGAACTACGCGCCCGAGTCCCGAGTCGTGGACTCGATCGGCTCGTCGCTGCAAGGCGCGGACAGAGTGGTCATCGTCACCCACGGCTTCACGGCGACCATAGAATCCAAGTGGCTCTATGACATCATGGGAAACATGTTGAGACATGACAGGTGTGTGGATCGTTTTCGACATGCAGGGCACTTAATTCCCCCCACTGGTGTCATGCAAACTTGTGTGTCTCTGTCAAGCCTGTATAGCAGTGGAAAGTCTCTTTCTTGTGCACCGATTGAAATTGATTACTTTCACCAAGAGGACATCAGCTCCTGTGCAGATTCACACACACAGTTTTTGTTCCACACGTGTTTGCAGGCGGGACCAGGCAATCATTTTGATTGGCTGGGACAAAGGCGCTGCTCCTGGGTTCATCCCCAGCGCCATCTACCGCCAGGCTGCGGCCAACACGGAGACGATCGGGCGCTTCATCGGCGGGCTCAGCACGCACATCCGAAACAGGTTCTTGTCTGCTCTCCAAATGTCTGCATGGCCGGACTGATGTGAGCTTCTGATAATGTCTTCCCTGTGAAGAATGGTTGCGTTACGAAGCTCATTCCAGAGTGTAAGCGCTGATCATACGAATATATTTTGCGGATTACTTCGCTCGCAGTTGACAATTTGTCTTCCATTTGAATTCAATACATATAGATACCACGTGGACATCTACGGCGTGGGTCACAGTCTCGGATCACACGTCATGGGCTGGGCAGGGAGGTCGGGGCATCTGACAAGAATCACAGGTTTGTTTGCCGTCTCGTATTGTGTCCGCGAAGAACAGGAGGAAAGAGTCCTGACCATGGAAATCAAAGTGAACGCCTCTGCAGGCTGCATCATGCGTCATGCACACATTTTCCTGAACTTTGCAAAAATTCGGCAGCGGAAAAGAGATGCTCAACGCTATTCGTTCATCTTGACAAAACAGAATTGGGACAAATTTGCATTTTGCAGTCCTTACACATGCAAGGTTTCAAGTTAATTTCCCAAGAACGATCTTTTAGAACTGGTCTGTTTTGAGTCATTGAAAGTGGGTTGAGAATGCTATTTCGTGCAAACGATTGAAACAGATACTTTTGAACCTGTCTATAGCTCTGGACCCCGCCGGCCCGTGTTTTGAAACGGACAACCAGGACAAGCGGCTGCGCAGTAGGGATGCTGCCCAGGTGGACGTCATTCACACAGATGGCTACCAAAGGTACCCGTCAATCTTCCAGCTCGACAATTTGTTGTTTCGCTACATTTGGTTGTGAATGGAGGTGTGATTTCACAGTCTCCGGGTTTGGTTATGCCGAGGTCCTTTCTGGATTCAAACAGTTCAACATGCAAAGTTTCAGAGGATTTCTCTTGTACGTGCATCCTGATTTCTGTTTCCTTCAGATTCTTTCCGCCTCAAATACACTTTGGCACGCTCATCCCACTCGGACTCATGGACTTCTACCCGAACTGGGGACGGCGCATGCAGCCGGGGTGTGGAAAAACCAGCGTGGCTTGCAGCCACTCCCGAGCCATTGGTGAGCATTCGTGTGTGTGTGTGTGTGTGTGTGTGTGTGTGTGTGTGTGTGTGAGAGAGAGAGAGAGAGAGAGAGAGAGAGAGCATTCGTGAGTGTGTGTGTGTGAGTGTGTGTGTGTTTTGTAGCAGAGCCAGACAAACAACGGAAACAAGCACTCCTGTCTGTAGACATGTGTTGTTTTGTTGTTTTGCCCATCCCATGTACACACCCGGTTCAAAGCTGTTTCGAGCTTCGCTTCTTGGTGCGCTGCACGTCTTACTCAATGCTGAATGTCCACGGCACAATTTTCATTGGGTATAGGTTTTGTGCAGATTTTGCAGTTTCCTGCAACAAACATGTGGACCTACACGTCTCGGGAGCAAACTTTGTGGTCTGAAACTGTCAAACACTGTGGCTCAAAATGGGTGTACGAGACGGACACTTGCTTTCGATTGCACTTCTTGATGATGGAATACGACGTTCTCCTTTGTCCAGACTTGTACATCTGGAGCATTGCTCATCCTGGTCGCTTCGCTACCAACGCGGTGGTGCGAGGAGACATCCGCTGGGACCACATCGACACCAACGGAGTGGACCACTCCCATTGGACCGCGGACATGGGCTACTACGCCGACACTTTCCCCTCGACGAACCTGCCTGGGAACCTCTACCTGTCCACCAACTCACAGCCGCCTTGGAATACGCTAGGTGAATGCCTCGGGTTCATGTTGTGGGTTTTGTGTGGTTCTAGCGACAAAATACCACAAGATCTCAACGATCTCAATGACATTTTATTCCAACAACAGTCACCTGGAGCAGAATTTTCAGTCTGAACTGTCAGGCAGAACTGAACTCGTTCGTGAAAAAGAACAGTTTTAATTTTGAATTTGAGTCACGCGCAGATCTACGTGGAGACAGGTCAGTGTGGCACATTTTAACAGTCATGTTAATGTGCTGCATTTTAAGACAAGCGCTACTTCAACATCCGACACGCCCAGTCGGGGAAGGCATTGGACGCATGTACGCACAACTGCGCTCCGGGCACCGTGTATCTCTGGAGCTTCCACGGCGGCGAGAACCAAGAGTGGTTCATGGACGGGCAGCTCATCAGAAGCAGGTATGAGGAGTTGGGACGGTGGGAGGGGGGGGGGTGAAAGGAGCAGACAAGCAGGGGATAGGGGTCAGGACTTTCAGTGATATCAAGCTGGAATTCACAGGCAAATGTTTCTTCCAGCTGCTCGCGTTCGTTGACACCAGAAAACACATTTCAGACTTGTCATGTTGGTGCAAACGTTGACATTGTCGTGTTTTGTTCTTGTTCCACTCATGAACCCATGATCGAAAGAACTTTAACGTGATTTGTTACTCAGAAGGGAAAACAGATAATTTCTGGCGGAATGAAAACACTGCTTTCTTTTTCAACAGGAAGTTCCCGGATCGTGTGCTGGATTTTCACTTTGGTGACTACCGGTCCAAAGGCTACGGGCGGGTGTATCTCAACGACGACGTGCACGCGCGAGACAACCAGCGCTGGTACTTTCGCGACGAGACCATTGAAAACTTTTACGATGGAGTTTCTCGCAGGTGAGTGGAATGCTGCAAATGCACCTTTCATGAGCAGAAATTCTCACCTCTGAAGTGCTGTGTTTCACAAAGGACCTTCCCAACATGTGGCTTGGTTGGTCAGGCTTTGTGTCAATTTCTGTTTCATTTCTAGATTCCGTTTGGATTTGTACGACAACCAGCGACACAACAGGGCTCCGGTCGGGTGTTACCCACCGAACGACGGGCAAGCCCAGCGCTGGCTCAGAAGTAGGCTCTCGTCTTCTTTTTAAAGAAAGGACCGGCAAAGCATCCTTTTGAGCAAATGACAGAAATCGAAGTGACTCGTGCAAACTTGAACCATTTTTGTTCAAAATTATTTGGACACGAAAAAAAAAAATACATTGAAAACAATGGGAAAGGAGCACATCAAAACTGTCATGAGCTTCCTGTGCCGCAGACAAAGGAAAAAAATATAAATGGCCAGCAGCACTTGAGCAAAAAACAACAGCAAGAAAATCTACTGTGGCGTTGCAGCAGGGCCTTTCAACAGGGTCTATCTGATGAAACCAAAACATTGTTTCTGAAAGTTAAAATTCTTAATTGAAACACGTTGAGAGCAGATGTTGATGTGTTGTTCTCTTGTTCTTCAACAATCTTCTTTGAATTCACATGTTCTCCACAATACCCCCAATGCAAGATTGGGACAGCAATATAACAGTTTAAGAGCGATCCTGGTGCGTGTCTTGATAACAATGAGTGTTTGTTGCAGCGACGGGGCGCGCGTACTTCTACGTGGAGCACGTCCCGTCAGGGAAAGTGTTGGACGCGCACTCCAGGAACGCTCGGGACGTGGCGATCCACCCAAAACGCCATGGCTGGACCAACCAATACTGGTTCTATGACAACGGCTTCCTCCGAAGCAGGTGTGTTTGTGTGCGTTGTGTGTGTGTGTGTGTGTGTGTGTGTGTGTGTGTGTGCGTGTGCGTCGTATCTGGGTTTGAGAAGGAAGAGGAACGGGACAACAAAAGTGCCGAGGACTCAGGTTCCATCTCTTGTTCCTCCAGGATGTTTCCTGATCGGGTGCTGGACTTCCATGTCAGTGAGTTTCTGAGCTCATCGCCATCAACGAGTGGAGGTCATGACGAACTGGAGGAGCACGACGAGGTCTGTAGCACGTTGATATGAACACGGTGGAATGGTTGAGCTACAAGGCACATTCTTTGAGAAATTGACATGTATCTCGTCCACGTCTACACGAGCTTCGATGAAAACTATTGGGTATATTTTTGTCATGTCAGGTTGCTGGTCGAGAGCCAATCAACAACCCTCCTCACGGTGGGCCGTGGCGCCGGCGACGTCGGTCCGCCACCGAGGGTGCCATCATTGACCGGAGGGTGGCGAGTGTGTTTCTGCAACGGACAGGTCAGAGGACTGCGCGGCACAGGGAGAAGCGCTCTGCACACGGCTGGGGACAAGTCTACCTGAACCCACGTAAGTTGTCGATTTGTGCAAGGAACCGTTGAGCATTCGGTCAGTCTTGCTCCCTGAAGACACAGCATTCTTTTCAAAAACATTTCAATCGGTCAGCCGAGCCTTCTGCAGACTGGAAAAGAATCCACGAAAGCTCAAGCAAGAAAAGGCAAAATTTTCGAACAACTGAAATCCTTGTGCATTTGTAACAACAAAACTGTGGTTCCTGAACCAAATGCACCCACGTGTTCATGTTTCATCAAAGACGGTTCTTGTGCCAGATGTACACGGACAAAGCAACCAGAAGTGGAGCTTCGTCGGACACAGCGCCGTGCAGTGCAGTTGGGAAAACAGGGGCCTCAGGTGAGTCACGAAGGTCGCATCTGCCATTCCAGCATGTAAACCACATGAGTCGGGTTTCAAGTTCTGACGGAAGTATCTCCGTACGAGTTCCTCAACTTCGATATTCATCGCTCTTCATCTTCGTCACTGCAGGCTGGACGTAGGAGGTCCGTTTGTCAACGGACAGAAGGTCGGCTGCTACCGGCCCAACAACACCCCGGCCCAGCACTTCCGTGCCAGTGCTTACATCTACAACAGATTCTGAACGAAACTACTTCTCAAGTCGAATTAAGAAGGATCGTTTTTGACGGAACACGCGGTTCGAAAGTTGTCAAAGTTTAGCAACTTCAAATTTGTTCATTGAGACGAAAACAAGGGAAACATCACCCGGCTAAAGCCCTTTCGGTTTCCTGTTGAAAAATCTGTGACACACATTCAAGTACGAGTATGCGACCATTGTTTATGAAATACGAGGATCTTTCAAGTCAAAGTGTCTCTCAGCATGTTCAGCGATGTGCACCCATTTGGACACAGATGAGCACATTCTTAGTTTGCAACAAAAGAATTGAGCAAGCTTGTTGCTTGGCAGTGTAGTCTGCGAGTGGACAAGAACATGCAGAAGGACACTTTGACTTGAAAGATCCACGTAAATGTTGTTTTTGCAAGGAAAGAAATACAGGAAACAACGTGTTGGTCAATTCACTGAACCAGACTCCGATGTTGAATTTCTGGAGCCAAAAACAATTAAGACGCGGACAGAGACCGTGGGGTGTTGTTCCTTTTGGGGATGTAGCTGATCCAAAGAGACAAACCCCTCCACAAAAAAAAATTCCCACCAACTTTGTGCTGCAGACACAGAGTTTCGGGTGGCCGGACTCGTTGTTCAGGAGACAAGTTTTCTGTCGGTGTTCACCACCGTCACATATGCGCAGTTCGGGACCGGCCATATCAGGACAGCTACAGTTGCGATTGTGTTCAGATACAGATCTCCACTCTATTTGGGATGTGGGTCGCTGAACTGTGAAAGCATGACGCCAGCACAAACAAATCAGAATTTATGCCTTTATGTACTCAACAACAATTGGACTGGGCCTGTACAGATTATTTGAGCGTCTGCAGTGTAGTTCCCAAGAGGTTCGACCCAAACATTCTTCAGCAATTTCAGGGGGCACAAATGTGACATTCTGGCGCGTTACAAGGAAGCATTTTCAGCGTGTGACTTCACTGTGCTTGTAGATTACACCGCACACAATAACTGAATAACTGTGGCGGATGTGTGTGAACATGCGTTTCTGAATACAAGTGCAGCTGGCAAATTTTCACATTTGGAAGATTAAAATATGTTGTGTGGATTATAATGCGAAGGATGTTTGGTTTCAAGGACTGAATGTTTGCTTTAAATTCCGCTAGAGTAAAAAATTGTGCAGGTTTGATATTGGACATGGACTCACACCAAGGTTTGAAGCATTCTGTCTGAACCAACGAACCTACGGCAGAAAACGACAAGTATCTCTTTTCGCTCAAATTGCCTGCATCATTGACAATTTTTCTGGCAGAAAAACTTGCTTGTTTTGCACCGTGGTTCTGCAAAGTTTCTGGAAGGGCCACAAACATGAGAAAGAAGCAGTCGTTGGCAAACGTGTGTGGGCTTTTTGGTTCACACACGAGAGCCTTGGATTCCGAAGAGCGAACACCTGTCGTGTTCAGTTGCTGTGTTTGAGCACTGACGCCCCGACGAACATGGCGTCGAGTGACGAGGAGGACGAGCATTTGGCGTCCGACGGTCTCACGCCACTGCTTCTTGACGTCGACAATGCTGAGAACAAAGTTGCGGAAATTCGGAAAGTTAACCTGGTCAACCTCGTTGTCATATCCGTCGTCTTCTGCCTGCAGAATCTCGCCTTCTCCATTTACTACGATGACGTCACCTTCATCTGGATCTCTTCCGGTCGGGAATACTGGTGGTTCCTCTCGAAGAGTACTTTCATTGGGTGCTACATGGTCTCCTGTCTGTGCTGGCCACTCATTGAACAGTTCTTTCAGCTGCATATCAAACAATGCCTTCTGTTGGGCAGCCTGGCCATCTGTGGACTGGTGCTGGCGCAACTGATTCCTCACTCGTACACGCTCATGCCAGCGTCTGTGATTGGTGGACTGCTACTTCCATTGTACTTCGTGTCTCAGGGAACCTGGCTTGCGTCCAGTGCCCACAAGTACGGCTGCCCTCTCGGTGTGAATCTAGTCAACCAGAGTCCTGAGTTTGCATTGACTCTGTTCCACGCTGTGTTTCATTCCCTGTACTTCTTTGGATTGGTGGGGAGAAATCTCCTGAAGATCCTGATCTTGGACACAAATTTAGTTGCAAATGGAAACTGGAACCGAAGCTGCGAGTTTGAAGATTGCGGTGTTGTGATTCCAGGCCTGAACACTTCTGGAAACGATTTTCAGTTTGACGTGGTGAGGTGAGGGATCATCACTGAACAACGGATTTGTTGAACTTCAAACAGGCAAATCAGAATCAGGCTTCTACAAGCTACTAAGTTCAGTACTGTAGAACTTTGCCTCCAAAGTGAGCAAAAATTGGCCCTAAAAAACGTGGTTCATGCAGATCGTCATCTTTCTGATCCGCAGGGTGGAGGCGTTGCTTGGCTGTTACTTACTGGTCGCTCTGCTCACCGTGGTTATCGTTGTCTTTTGCTTCACTTCTCCACTCCTCAAGCACACAGACTCTAGCCCACGCAATCAGGTAGGACGGTTTACTTCATTTTTGTGCTGGTTTGAAAGCTGCGTGAGAAATTCTCAATGTGGGGATCTCGTCGACACGCATGCAGTGACGTGACAAACGTTGAGCCTCGACACGACCGGAAGTTTGAGACAACCAGGAGGTTCTCTGGGCGCAAGGTTTCAGGATGAGGACACATTGCGCAGGACCAACCTTTCGTCCAGCAATTTTGACTCCTGGTCCTTCTGTCTTCGTTCCACTGGCATATCCTTTCAATCGTCCAGGAACCATGGTAAACAAGGAGGTGAGACTGAATGGTGAGTCCTGCTGATGACCATTTGCTGGACTTGTGAATTCAGAGGGACAAGGAAAAGTTTGGTTCACTTCCGAGTGTTTTTCACATCCACGAGGATTTTTTCTGAAGCCTCTTGTTATTCACTATTCACTTGCACCAGCAAACAACTGATCAAAAAGTGTTGTGCAGTGTCCCAGGGTCAAATCTGGTATTACTACGCAGGAACAAAGCTGAGCTCCAGTCTCGCACTGTTCAGTTTGTTGCTCCCAGTGTGTCCTCAGCCTCAGTTCACGGTTGAAACCAAGTGATGATTCTGCTTGACGGTGTTCCACCAATTATTTCAAAAGGGTGGCGATGTGTGGAATGATCACAACATTATTTGCGATCTGATAGGAGGGTTCTGAAAATGGTTTTCCCCAAGGCTCAACCTCAATGTGTCTTTTGCAGATCCAGAGCCCACTTGGTGAACAATGTCTTCCAACAGAGCAGTCTTTGGTGTGGATGGTGCTTGGTTTCACACTGGGACTGCAACAGTACTTTCTTTACAACATTTATCTCACAGTAAGTACACAGACAGATCGCTGCTTCAGAACAGGGGCTTTTCAATGGAAATGTGAGAACAGGGTTTCTGGTTTTACTCCTCTCTTTGGTGTTCTAGTGTGTCAAGTGTGTCAAATAAGTTTCAGACAGAAAGAGAGCAGGACATACACCAAAATTTTTAAAAATTTCAGCTCAGATTGATTTTCAAGCGTATATCTTTGTTTCTAAAAACAACGCCTTGTTCCCAAGCAATTTACCAAGAGAACAATGACATGTGTAGCTTTGGAACCTCCCACATTCTGTCGCTTGCAGGCTCTGACGTGGCTCTGCCGGTCCGTGATGCACTTCTCGCTGTTCGTCATCTTGATCTCCGCGACGGCGGTCGGCGCGTCGCTGCTGCAGATTCTCCTGACTCCAGTTATCGGAAGGTGCGCTTTGATCTGTCTGCAAGAGCTCTTGCCCCGAAAAGTTTGTTTTCAAGCCCACGGCCAACTGTCAACTGTCACCGTGGGCTTGGTGTAGTCACCCCATGTGTGTCTGTAGAGATTCAAAGCAAGTTGGTTTGCCCCCCTCCGGCCCCCTTGGAAACCAACTCAAGTTGGTTTTCTAGGTTGACCAACAAAAAACAAAATTTTGACAAAAATTTTCAACTTTTCGCTTCGTTTCGAATCTCACTGCCGTGGACCAACTGGTGTTTCATTTGATGCAGATGCAAACTAATTGTTCTGGCGGGCGTCGGATTGCTGGTCGTGTGCGTGGTGACCGCTGTGCTGAGTGGACGGCATTTGAGTGTGCACACCGTGTTTGCAATTGGCTGTGTGTGGGCAGCCATGGACGTCACGTGGAACACCCAACTGTTTGGTGAGGTTTCAAGCAAGTCCTGGACAAGTCATATGTACTCTTGTCACTGTACAGCAGAACAAGGGAGTCAATGGGGGCTGTTCTGACGCCAACAAAACTTCCAAGCATCTGTCTTGATGTTCTGCGAAACTTCAATTCTTTTCTTGCAGCACTGATTAGCAGTCGCCACTTTCATCGCAAGGACTGCGCCATTGCAACACTCCGCTTTTGGCAGATGTTGGGCTTTGCCTCGTGCTATTTGGTCTTCCACTACACATGCTCCATCAGGTTTATCCTCTACGGTCTCATGGGAACAATTTCCATTGCAACCATTACCCTGGTTACCTCAGAGGTGAGACTGAGGCTGCGCCAACAGGAAGTGCGAGGCTGTAACGTGGGTTCACAGTTCACCCTGCAGGAGCCGGAAGGTGCAACCTGGATCCCCAAACTCAACCCACTGCAACAGAGACACAGGGCAGCACTGATTCAGTTTCCCACCCAACACTGACAGTGAATACGATTGCCGGTCAACTGCCTTGGTGGTGAAGTAAATCGACAATACAGAAAGGACATCTGACAACCAAAGAACCAAAAAGTTGACCGAGTGATGTGGTGTGCGGGAGAATTGGGCATCCTCGCTTCTTTTTTTCTGACGAATGCAACGGATGAACACAAAGTAGACTGAGCTGACCAGCAAACTGCCTGGCAGAAGCAGCCAAGAAAATGTAAAACTTTCTTTTGGCTCCTGATTGATGCTCTGACGCTTCAGGAATTATGCGATGTTTGCTCAAGATCAAGGACAAATCACTGTCGTTTTCTGCGTTGATGTCATTCAAGAGTCTTACTGATGTGGTGATGCCATTTCTGTGCTCGAAAAGAAAATACGATCTCCACTTCACTTTGTGTCTTCAGACCAATTTTCAGAAAAGCACAGGGTTCCACAGAACACAGTGCAAATGGATGGGCATCCAAAAAATTTGGACTGGAGGTCCATATCTGTGTGTACGGTTTCCATCAAACGTCACGAAGAAACAAAATCTGACAAGATTCTATAATACGCGCGTGATTTCCATTTGTTTTTGCGTGGACGTGTGTTTGTGTTGGGCCAGTGGTGAAGAAAACCGATCTGTGACGGGCGGTGGTCCTCAAGTTACCATTTCCACTTGTATGACTGGTCTTATTTCTCACACTGTACGCGCTGCCAAATACCTGCAGGTATTTGCGTCAGTGTGGGCTTGAATATGCTTTGCCAGGTGTGAGGATGTCCGTGTCTGTCCATGAATTTCCACTGGTCCAGCAGGATATTCGTGACCATAACACGTTCCTGATGTGTAGATCTACCCATTTTCTGCAGACTTGTCAAGCCAAATCTGGCCAAAAGTTGCAACACAATAACAGATATCATTTGTCACAACAGTGTGATTCAATGCACCGCCTCAACACGTTTGAGCTGGCATGCACTACCAATAAATCCCATGAGATCAAGCATGCAGTACACTCCTTCATGAGACAATTCCATACCGGAACGGAACTGACAAACCTCGAGCTTTTGTCATCGGCATGAGTCAACTACAGGATCGTGTTTTTGAAAATCACGTTCCAACAAAGTGATTCGAGTGAACAGTCGCAGCATTACGCACAAACTAGACCGACAAGAGTTGTACAAGAACAAAAGGAATTTTACTCCAGCAAAGAATGGAATTTGTTTCCCGAGAAGTAGATTTGTGGAGCGTGTTGGTTCTGTGCACTATTCTGGTGCCCGGTGTCCTCGCGCAGAACACGGACCCGACGACGCGCCCGACGACGCGCCCCACCACCGGCCCGCCGTCTGGAGCGCCGGCCTACTGTCCGTTCGGACAAAAGGAAGAAGTCGACCTGCCCGAACGAACGTGAGTTCCTTGCTGTTACGTGTACAATGTGATTCGGACACAGTACGACCTCCCAAGTTTGGGACTTCAACTGAAGCACATTTTTATTCATTTTGTGTGCCCCCACTTTACCAAGAAGTTTGAAATTTGGCAAAAACTTTCCTCTGTGAGATTGATTTTCTGAGTCTGAACCGCTCTTCTGTTGTTCGGATATCAAAACCCAGAACACAGAAAAACAGGATTTTTCTGCAACTGTTGGTTTGAGACTGTCGTGAAAAGTCTTCTGGAGGATTTGCGATCTTGGTTGCAGGTTATAATCTTCGGAAGAAAACGGGCAAAATTCGCGTGAACTCTTGTAGGTTTCAATAATTCCCTTTTTTGGCCCACGTACTCAGAACGTGAGTCTTTGTGGTGTAAACAGCAATTAACGATTGAGGAATGTTGGATTAGTCTGGCTGACTCGCTCTGAAAGGACAAAAATCTGGTGACTGGTTTTGATGACTAAAGTGCTCAGTGACAACCAATTCTACAGACAAATGAGTTGGAAAATTTTCTGTTCAGACGAATTTGGTCGTGAGTACTGAAACGTCTGTGTTGGGAATGTTCCAGCAATTCTTGGTCAGAATCAGGTTTCAGAATTCACAGAAATCAATGTAGAGCCTTGACATTGTGTTGGATTGATTTTTGCGCAAACTTTGAAGCTTGCTTGCTTTCGGATCTTGTTTGGCATGCACGCGTTCCACACATGCATGTGCACAACACCAATTGAAGGAAGCCAGATTTGTACCAGGTCCGGCTGGGGCACACCACCACCGACGGGCAGTTGTACGGAGCCGCCCTTGCAGGCAATGGCTTGAGGAGCGGTGTGGGCGACGGGACGGCCCGTGCTGCATGTTGCGTTGCCTGCAGTGTGTGTGGGTACATTGGAAATGGAAGCCGTGCAGGGTTGCAGCAGGGCTCACCCCGCCCGCCTTCAGTGTGTTTGCACCCGCAGGTGTGAGATCGTTCCTGGTCTAAGTCACCAGAGAACCCCAAGTAGACGGAGGGACTCCTTGAAGGAAGTCCCTCGAGTTCGGTGTGTGTGTCCGAGAGTCAAAACAGGTCTCCTGCAATCGGTGAAGCAACAGTGACGGCACCGACTTTCAGGGTCCTCGTGTTCACTTTCACTGCATCCGTTTTACTTGCACACGCGTATCTTTTCAGAGGGAGTTGTGTGTTCGAGAAGAAGATCGTGTGTGCCGAAACGGACCTGTACTGGCACAACACGGAAGGCGCACTCTCCCTAGTTCGTAATGTGCCGATCGTTTGAGCGAAACGGCCAAATGATCTTGATGTTGGAATGTGAGAACCAACAACAGAAAGACAGATTGACAATATTCTCAAACGAGATGTATGTGTGCACGTGTGTGTGCGTGTGTGTGTTTGCAGTGCCACCGTCCAAGGATTTGTTGTTTGGAGACGTGAGGTACGAAGAATCGAGATCTATGAAAACCAAATTGAGAGAAAAGTTGACAAACAGGAGTGAACTTCTTGCAGGATCTTCACTGGGTTGGATGCGAAACGAATGTGAAATTCTGCTTCGTCGAGGCTTCACACCAAATCTTGCTCAATCACACGGATACAGAAACGGGCAGAAAGTCTTGCTTTTTCCTCTCGGTTGGTTCAGGTAAGTTTTCATAGTCCTGTTGTACGTACCCGCACTGCTTCAGATTTCGACGAAGCAATGAACGTTTTCCCCAGGCTGGGTTGTAGGAGCGAACAAAAATTGAATTTATGGAATTTTTTTTTTGATTTTTCCAAAATTGGCATTAAAATGATTCTGGCAAATTTTGAGTTACCCCCCCCCCTTGGTAACTCTACATGGGCTGGCTCAACTCAACCAAATTTTCAAAATTTCCGAAATGGCCAAAAAATCTTTCAGGTGAATTTTTTTTCTGAACTGGCGTAAGACCGCGCGCTTTTTAGGCGATAGCCTTCTTGTTTACAAATCCTTGTTCTTGGAACTTGTGCCTGGCCTTCATATCTCGTGTGATTTCAGAGTGGGTGTGGGACAACGCGTGCATCACGCCGCCAGCAGTGGAGGACCGACCCTTGCGCGTTGTGTTGACCACATACAATGACAACCAATTAGATCGCGCCACAAGGGGAAGCGTCTGGTTCAGAATCAGGGTTCGGAGACATTTTCTTCTCTCTGATGCTGTCATGTGCATTACACCGCACGAGTCCAATGTTTGCGCCACCATCATCCTTGTTCACCTTGCGATTGAGATTTTGGCTTTTCATGCTTTCTTTATGGAGTCATGCTTCAGACCAGGCGTCACCTCCCACTTGTCTTTGCTCTGAAAAACACGGCTGTCTTTGTGTGTGTGTGTGTGTGTGTGTGTGTGTGAGAGAGAGAGAGAGAGAGAGAGAGAGAGAGAGAGAGAGAGAGAGAAAGAAAGAAAGAAAGAAAAAAAGAAAGAAGGAAAGAAGGAAAGAAGGAAAGAAAGAGAGCTCTGCAGCTCTGCCCTTTTTTTAAAGGCACCCGAGACACGAGCTTTATTGAGCAGCACAGCAGGCCCATGTCCTGTAAAAAGCTGGAGTCTTGAGTTCTCCAGATACAGAGAAGGGTTTCCTCCGCTGTACTCAAGAGCTTGACTCCATGGCAAACAGAACTCATCTTCGCGCAGTAGACGTGACACGGACCAGTAACTGCCCAGCAGGGACAAGCAGAACTTAAAACACACAAGTGGTAGAGGGCAGAACATTTGGGAAAGTTTGAGAAAGTGTTCACCTCACAGCATGCTCTCGTCCCAGGGCATCTTGTTCTGCTCTCTAGTCTGTCCAGTTGTCTTGTGTTGCCAGTGGGTCAGTTTAGCTTGTCATTGTCACGCCCTCTGTGCATGGTGAGGAGTCCTATTCACTGGTTCGGCTCTTGAGTACAGTGGAGAGACCCCTTCTCAGGACCCCAGCTTTTACTCTCAGCTGCTGGGGCACTTGTTGCAGCTTCATGCTGCTTCATTTACACATGTCACAGACAGGGTCTCAGGCTAACAGAGAATACAAGTCGTTGTGTCCTGTTTGTGCCTCTGGTATAGAAGCCCCTTTCATTGCTGCCAGATCGTGTGACCAAAAAGCGCGCACCCTAGAAAAAAAGTTCTCATTTGCGTTGTTTGGGGGTCATATGCAGGTGAAGAGTTCCCCAGCATGCGAGATCGCACGGATAGACTATCCAGAACCGGGATACGAGCTGACGGCCAATCTCGTCTGCCCTTGCAACACGTGAGTTGACAACAAATGCGAAAAACTATCGTAATCTGGAGTTGAATATGGACAAGATAACCGCCTTTTGTGGTGCAATTTTTGCTTCTTCATCTCAGGATAACGTGGGGTCCGACCCAGGAGCCTCTGCCCGTCCATCTGACGTACAAAGGCGACCAAAACTTCACACTGTGCTTTCCTTATGCCGGAAGTGAGGGAGTGTCCGTGGATGATCAGTCTGGGGACCAGAGGACCTTCAATATTTCTACCACTGGCATCTGTAAGCATTTTTAGACTGTGAAGGCTGTGATCTTTCAAGAAGAAAAATTCTAATGGGAGGGAAGGTACCCTTGGGGGCGGGAACCCAAAATCGGCTTGGAACAAAGACCAAAAGCAGACATGTTTTGCAAGTGCCTGTAGTTGTGATGGGTGGGGGCAATTCCGGGAGAAAGTCGGAAAGGTTTCAGGCTTTCTGATTGCGCCAGAGTTCCAACCGACGGCAGACACAAGACAAAGCAGCAAACAAGACGTGCACTTGCCACAGATGCGCGCACCAATCCAATGCATTTAACTGCATATATATCCACATTCTTTTTCGTGTTTCAGGGTCAAAAACAGAGCCGTGTGTCAAATCAGTGAACAAGAAGATTGATCTGGAAATCAAGTCCAGCAAGGTGTACAACGCTGTTCTCATTGCTATGAGGGTAAGACTGACGTAGGACACACGTATGTGCACGAATTTTGGAATTTGCAGCATGATTTCGTCCACATCTCACGGCAGCAATGCCACTGTGTTCTGCCGCCTGTGGTTTGGCCAAATAGATTCGACCAAAAGGATCCGGCCAACTCTCCTGCAAGGCCAAGATTTACCTCACAATTGGTGTGTGAGGTTTCATTGTGTACGGGCAACCTTCATCTGCAGGTTTTCCCAAACAACGGAACGGACCCAACAGGAGTTGGTCTCGCGGCGGCGACTCTTCCCTCCGTATCCACTGTCATCGCCACTTCGGTCGTTGCCCTTCTGCATCTGCGTGTGATCTTTGTCAATTATTTCTGAATTAGCGTGAGTGAGTGAATCTGTTTGAAAATCGTTTGGAGTGCACCCGGATGTCAATAAAAGATTCTGCAAAATCTTCAGAGTTCTGTTCTCGTCACATCCAATCTTGGACTTCAGTGTGTTGGAGAAATGGTGTGACGACTCGTCACATCACAACTTACTTCCTGTGTGGAAATCTTGTGTTTTCATATTGTTCCCTTGCGGGATGGCTTTGCCATTCCGAATTGAATGAATCATTCGGAAGAATCTCGCCTCCCCTTGTGCGCCGTCTCGGGAGGCACTGCCGAGTACCCACCCTCGTTGCCCCGTGACCAGCGAGCGCCCTCGTGTTTACCTCTGAGTGATGTAGACGTTGTTTACCCTGAGCTCGCTGGTTTACCTTCATGCTACAAACCCTCTCTACCCCTGTTTGCCTTTCATGACTGTGGCTTTGGGTTGTGGAGTCGAAACAGCAATTGAGGAAAGCGCTGCCTAATGCGGCACAGGACTTCGGTAAAGATGAATTTGACGAACCCTCACGTGTTCAACTCTCCATCCACCACCAAGAACACGAAACTGAAGCCGATCGTGACGTTAAACTTATATGAGAAAACACAGACAGGGTTCAAGGAACAAATGTGCCCCAAATGACATTTTACTCGCTGAACACTTCGTTCACAAACTTTCTCTTTCGGTAGAAGTTGGCGTCTTTTTCATCAAACAACGTCCAAGGCACTGAAGTGCGTGTGCGGTGTTTTCACAGGTGAAACCAAACAGTTTTTAAACTCACAAAACCCTGAGTCTACCCTTTTATCTGCCGTAAAGTCTGACCAGGAACATGGGAGGAAAAATGGACGATGTTTTTATGCTTTTCGGAATTTCCCTTCTTCTGTGGCCAGCTGGAGCCCAGGAATGTCTGAGCAGTTTCTACATGAACGATCTGCCCATGAACCCAGAACAGTAAGTACTCGTACCGACGAAAGAGTCGCAAAAACATCAATAATACCTTTTTCCATGTGTGTCTATTGCTTCATTGGTGAGAGAACACCCACGGACAGTGTGCACGTGCCTGCAACTCGAATTATGTAGTTGTTTGTGTTTAAATTTTGAAGTTTGAAAGACTGCGATACAGGTTCTTGTTCAGAAAGACCATAACGAAACAAAACTTCACGTCACGAGCAATCAAAGTTTAAAATTCAGACACTTTTCGTTGCAGAAACGGCAAGTATTCAGCAGCGCTGTTGGACTGCGACCAGCCGACCTTCAACGTGCACGACCCGACGTCGGAGCTGTACGTGGACGTGACATACTTCCTGCCACGCAGGGACTTCCGCCTGTGTTTCGCGCAGGCGTCTCGCGATCGGGTCATCGTGCGCTACACGGACCCACAGCGCATCATGCAGCCGGGCTATCTCGTCCCAACCTTCTACAGTGAGTACCAACCCAGGTTGAGTCAGGGCTTAGCCCGAATGAAAGTCAACCTCCACAAGATAAAAAATACGAGTAGAAACTGATACGCTCGTACGAGTTCTAAAGGGAAGCTCACTTTGGGAGGGATTTTTTTCAGTCAGGGCCTGGGCATGAAATGCTCCTTGGTGACCAGAAAGACTGCTGAGCTGGATACTTTTTTCTGTCCATCACCTGTTCAATGACGAAGACGCAATTGGTTTGTGTTTGGAGTTGATAGCCCGGTGTCTCAGGACCAGACAACGACCGTACTATTTTTCCGACGTCATTGTGTGGTCCTAAAAATTGTCTACAACTGACTTAGTGGTCGTTGTCTGGTCCTGGTCGTTGGCTGGTCCTGTTACACCGGCGACCTTTTGTGACATCGGAAATCTAGAGGTTTGAATCTGAATGTTTGAGTTTGAGTTTGAGTCTGACGTTTGGTTTGGAATTGCGGGAGACCAACGAAAGAGCAAGTCGTGAACGTTGAAACACGTGTGCACACACACACACACACACACACACATACATACAAGCATACTTACACACGCACATTTGCACACTGTGCTTGCAATTTGTCCAGTATTTCACTTCAGAAGCCCTTTTTCGAATCCAAACATCTCGAAGTCAAGGTTGTAAGCTTCCTCAATCTGGTCAAGGACGGAGGTTGGCACTTTACTGTAGTACCGCTGCAGGAAGTCGGAGGATGACCGGGGTGATTTATCGTACGGGAACCAGTAGTCCTGGGGATCTGCTGAGATTTTCCTCAACACAAAGCTGAAAAAAGAAACGACCAATGTCGTCTCATTGGCAAAAAAGCATATTTTGTGGCTTGTGCTTCAATTTTGTCCTGCAGGACAAATAGGCGACTCAAATCTGTGTTGGACCCCTCCACCAAAATTTTTGGTCATTCGCCAGCATTGGATTGTCAAGAGTCAAAGAGGCAAGAAAAAATGTGTTTTTAGTCGGCAAACATTGTGAGGTATTCATACAGGTCTGACGTGATGCCCACGCCCGTCAAAAGGATCAAGCCGAGGTTTTCTTGATTTGTGTTCGTTCAGTTCGTACGTACGAAATGTCATTCAGCATATCCTGGTCAAACTTCCCGATAAAATCGTAGTCAATCACACACATGTGGCACAGCCTGTGGTATTTCTGCCAATGTTCGTTTATTTTGCCAGGAGCGTCTGAAAACAGATTAATTGTGCTTGGGATGATTCAGTAGTCGAACGAAGCCATCAGCTCCACTTCAATGGTCATGATGCTCTTAGATCTAGCTACAACAGGAATATGAACAGCAACAGGGGAACAACAACGACAGGAGCAAAGTTGAGGTCTGGGGTTGGTTTGGTTGGGTTGAGAATGAATGATTTGGACAAAGACGCATTTCAGTCTGTGATTCCATGAACACGGTACCTATCAGAATCGTAGTGCGTGTCAAAATCATCATGCAGACTCGGAACATGCACTTTTGATCACAGAAACATGAATGTTGAGGGTCACGCAACATCCTCACAATCAAGCACACTGAGAGAACTCGGTGCACAACCATCGTGCACATGGCCGTGAGATGCCCACTATCTCCACCAGTGGACCAGTTTGTTGTGTCATTTTCGACAAGATTTCTTACCCACAGTGCGAATTAGAAAAGTCAAAAATTCTGTCAACGTGAAGTTTGATGTGTCCTCTGGACTTTTTCCGATGGCACGTCTAATTGCAGGTCCTGCATCAGAGAACAACAACACAACAAAACTCGTGTGAACATCTTTTGCGTTCGCCGAGAAAAAGACAGTTTCGTGTCAATCCGCACTTACCGAATCTATGTGTAAAAAACTTAGCCGTCACTTTGTTGTCTTCTCTGGGCTCAAATTTGTTTCTGTATGCTGACAGTAACCTTTCCAGTGGATATCTTACAAAAACAAACTTGTAATAATTTTTGATTCTGTAACTCATTTCATCCAGAGTGTAAGAGTTCAGCATCCTCAGGCCTACTGTAGCCATTCCATGTTTTGAGTGCACAGGACTCTCCCATAACAGACTGTCAGTCAGCCAAGTCTTGTTGACTTCACCTATCATCAGAGCCAATTTTAATTTCCAATTCGTACATCCTATTTTTGGAATGTAACAGTACATAATTTTATGTTTGTCGTCGACAACCAAATTTGTGAGATTTTGAATTGTCTTCAAATGTTTTCTTGTTAAACTTTCACTGAGTCCATTTTGAAGGCACACTGTCTTTGCCCTCTCTGTTCTTTTTGCATTTATGCTCTCCCTATTCGCCAGCTGTTGTGTCGACATTGGCAGGTACACACCTTTGTTGCGGATTGCTATTTCATCGAGTGCAACCACTGGGGCCATTTCCCCCTGAAGCTGATCCGATTTAGTTGACTCCTGCATTGACGGTGAACTGGATTTCTTTGTATATCTCGCTCTTCTTGTGTCTTCATTCGCGCCTTCCGAGAGAAGTTCTGCAAAAAAAGAAAGCTTCAGAACACTGACAGATATTGAAATGAGGAGCATGAAGTTATTTGTTGACAGCACCTGCATAGAACTGGAAGTGCATGCCATCTCTTTGGAGTAAATGCAAAGGCGCGCTGGGCACTGCTCGTGAGTGTTTGCGTGTTTGGTTTGCCTCAATCCAACATGCTGACGTGGCTATTGTTTGACCACACGTGGTGTCATGTCGCCTTCCTTTAGAAGGGGGACTGAGCTTCGGTGCTCTGTTGGGCATCCCTGCAGCTTGATCGCAGCTGTTTTTCAGTAGGAATTGTTTGATGCACTGGTGGCTGGTGTGGGTGTTGACCCAGTGGCCCGACGAACAGGTGTGCCCTTGTGATCATATGGAAATGGTTGGCATTTTTTTGAGTTCTCCTGTGGGTCCTGATGCCATCAGTGCTGGCATCGAGGCATGGCAGATGCTTGTGTGGTCCCACTGATCCTTCAGAGCTGTACCGCCCAATCAAGGCTCTTTGAGACTGGAAGGCATTACAACACTATGATATCACCACGCGTACAGGACATCTTTTCGGGAATCATAAAAAAACACTGCGTGTAACTTTCTTATGTCAGAAGTGCCCTGGGTATCAGTGCTGGAAGGCCTGTTTGTCTGTCCACTGAGGACTGGTCACTTTCATTTTGAAATGGCCCCGAGTTTCATGGAACGGAGCACTCAGCCTCACGGAAGATTTTGTGAACGACACAAGCAGTTGTCAAACGATACAAGCAGTTGTCAGGAATCTGGAATGACATGCACGACCTGGAATGTTAGTGTGGGCATCCGTGAACATCCACACAACGTGTGTGGAATTGCGTGTGCGTTGAGAAAACATGTTTTTACCGGGAAACAAGCAGTCGGACAACACCCTACCTTTTTCGAAACTTCGGTGTAAGAGTCTGTAGTTCAGGGTTTTCAGGCTTCTGAAAACAGCGAAACCACACAACATTAAAAGTCCCAAAGAAACAGCTGCCGTCAGACGTCTCTTCGTTCCAATCGCCATCCTCAGTGGAAACGCTTCTTTTGCATACCTTCACAACTGTGCAGCTTGCATTTGTCATGGCGCAGACGTAAAGACCAATGAAGCAGTTTCTTGTGTACAGTTGATCTCGCTGCAGCCGAATTCGAATTCAAGTGCGCAAGACAGAAAAGTTCAGCTTCAGCGGCATTTTGCGTTCCGTGGATTCTTTCTTTCACACGTTCTTGACTGAAAACTAGGCCTGAAGTGTTTGTTTGGACAATTTGAAGACGTGACCAATTTCAAAGTCTTATCAAGTTCTACTTCTACTGAATTTTCAATATTTCTCATGGTGTCTTTCGAAATATTTACTCATTCAGGATGGAAGTCCATTTGCCCATTCCACAGGATCAGGACTCAGCAAGAAAACTGCATTTGGACCACTCAGTTCTTTTCCTTGTGCAAACAAAGTCCCAACAAAAATACGGGTGCAGTTCTCGGACAAACAAAAATTCGGCAAAGGCAGGATTTGACTTCAGCGGGTTCCGCCTTTTTCATTATGATCCACTGAATCATTTCTTCATTCATAATTGATTCAACCGAAGTCCCAGCAAAAGCATCAATTGGTGTATTTCATTCTTGGACACAAAAATTGATCAGGAATGCACTGAACGATTTCTCCATTCATAATTAATTCAACGGAAGACCCAACAAAACATTGGTGCAATTCTTGGACACACAAAAAAATTGATCAGGATCCACTGAATGATTTCTTCATTCAAAATCGATTCAAACGACGAAGTCCCATCAAGAACATTGGTGCAATTCTTGGATCAAACTCTTCTTTCGTCAAAGGCAGAACTTTGACTTGAGCGGGTTCCGCTCAAACAAGAAGGACTACTGAATTATTTCCTCATTCAAAATCAATTCTTTTTGCACAGGAAATCTGGCCACAACTGTATAACATTGAGCTGAACACCTGCACAAAACACGTCATGTGTCAAACAAAGTGCAAAATGTTCTCTACAGAGCCGTGCAAACCTGATTGGTCTGGTCAGCCCAATCAGGCTCTGAACTGATGAGTACGTGTGAGAACTGAATGAATCAGGCTGGAACCTGGTCAGGCTTGCATATTAATGAGATGTTCCTTGGCAACCACAGCAACTTCTGGGTGGGCACAAAAAGCAGACAGCTTTCAGCAACAAACATGTCTGCAAATAGATTCTTCTGTTTTTTGTTTGCACTTTGTCTCTGCAACATTGTTCACAGTAATTTTGCTGAAGAACATTTCAGTGACGGCACTGAAGATTTTGGGATGTTCTTGTTGTTGTTGGTTGTGCTTCAGCACAATTTGTATCCCACAAGAAACAAAAGTACACGGAACATCCCATCTCCAGCAAAAAACAAAACTACGTGGAACATCCCAACCCAAAGCTGGCCGGAAGCTGGCCCAAAGATGGCCCGAAGTAGTGTGTGACTGATCAGTACTCAGCCTGAACATCATATCAAACAGGCGCAGTTCGGGCTTGCCGGCCCATCGGGTTATTCCAGCCCGATCAGGTGTGCGTCCGCCCATTGACATCTCCGAAGAGCAGTGGAAGGAAACTGTGACTCTGACTAATCCAGGAGGGCTGGACAGTTGGGTCCAGGGGTGACAAACAGGGGCTGTCGGCACAGCCTCTTGGTGATGGGTGAGTGCTGAATGTCAAAGATAAGTGAGACGAAGGAAACTGAGCTTGAGAAAACTTGTCTGCAGTCACCTGGCCTGGCGTGACCTCAACTCCTTTGTTTATTTCTGGGGAGAGAAGAGGACATTGATATGTTGGCTCAAAGGGGTTCTGTGACCTTGAATGACCTTTTGTAACTCGTACACAAAGCTGGGGGTGTGGGTTTTTGGTGTCAGTGGAAAACTGTGGAGCAATTGTCTCAATTGTCTCCTTTGTTTGTTGAAAACATGGACCTTTGATGGGTCCGCGTGATTTGTAAATTTGTAGACGTCCAAACAACATTTTTCTTAACGAAAGACAGATCTCCAAGAAATACACTGGGCACGAAAAGTTGGAAAACGCCAAACCCAAAAACCCAAACAAGGAAACTCAGATATCTGGGTTCTATCCAAACCTGCCTGATCAGGTCTTAAACCAATTATTCACACTTGACTGACAATAGCATTGTCATAATTATGCTCATTCTTGTGTTGCATATTTTGTGAAGAGAATGATCTTGTGATTCCAGATGCTGCTGAGAATCAGTACTGCATGACGTCATTCAATCGCCGCCTGCAGATTGGCATTCGACTGGCTGTTTCAACAGCCAACGAAGAAGACCCGATGGTGTGGATCTCGATGCGCGTGCAGCCATTGGACGCAATCTATCCAGTGGAACCAGAAGTCTCGAATCCGTCGTCGACGCAAGACGCAGAGTGTGTCAGCACCGAACGCACCGTGCCGCGGGCGGAGTTTTTTGACGTAACCTTTGGCTGCAGTGTGAGCATATCCGTCGTTGACCTGCTCCTTTGATGCCATTATGGCTCAACGTGTGACACAGTCGACAACCACAACAGCTCAGATGAAAGCTTGCCAAACAGAAACTTGTCAATCCTCAGCAAAATGACCCCCGGGTCCGGTTCAGGCAAGAAGGGACTTTGTGCAAGAGACCACACAGCAGGGGAGGTCGCAACTGATGACCAATCCTATTCACAGGGTACGAACAGGCTGACTTGGATCTACACGTCCACGACGCGCGGTTTCCTCCGCTTCGGGCCGAGCGCGCAGAATTTCCGCGCGTGTTTCTACAACGCCATCCAAGACATCACCGTTCAACAAGTCGGCGGATCTCAAGACAACCAGGGCGAAGCGGCATCCTATCTCGTGGATAATTCTGGTGCGTTGATCGATCCCTGCTCTGAAGATATTTTGATGTTCAAAAAAAACTTGACATGACAACACGAATCAATCAAGTGTCCGCAGGTGTTCTGTTGGGAAAATGTGACATGTTTGTTCATTCACTGTGTGTGCAGAAAGGCAGCGTTTTTGCACGAAACTTTGCTTTCATGTTGAGAATACAAGCACAAAGCTGACAGGACACAGGCTTGAAGAGAAGAAATGATCATCGGCGAATCACACTTAATTTGTAATGTTGGCTGATTTGTGGACACAAGGACAGTGACGTGACTTTCTCAATGCCACGTTATTTTCACCGCAGGAGCCCGCAGATGCTTCTCGTCGGCGTCCGGGCAGCTCGAACTAGTGTTGCGCACGGCAGACGGCGTCACCTACAACGCCCTCTTCATGTCGGTGGACGTGACGCCGACGGGCGGCGCTGAGAGCGAGGATCCGGACGGGACGCGCAGCGTGGGCGCCGTGGACGACACGTGCGAGGTCCTGCTGACGGTGAGCGAGAAGGAAATGTCTCCAACAAGACGTGCCCCAATTGCCAGATTGGAGACACAGATACCATTTGATTACTTGTCATTGACTCTCAGAATGTCATTGGAAACCTTGTTTGGTATCTGTGTCATCGACCTGGCAATTGGGGCACCGCTCGTATGAAATTTTCGGCATGCTGAACCTCCGTATTGTCGGACCTCAAGCAAATACAGACTGAAGAAACACGTCTTCTTATCAAACCACGTTCCAAAGCCCCTACCATGCTCCGGAAAAACCACTGACGATCTTTGGCGTTTCAGGAAACTTCAAAGCTGAACGTGGAACTGCATTGCACAGACACGACCATCAAATGGCCCAATCCCAACCAGTCCATAAATCCAGCCATTTTCACCTGGCAAGTGCGGTTTCGTATCCAATTTTGGACCTGACATTTCTTCTGAAGTGGAGGGGTTTTGAAAGGCTGTGCCAAAGTGGAAAATAAGTGCAACACACGTGCAAAAAGTTCGAAAGATGTCTGCAAAGTGTCAGAGAGCTCCATAAAAATCGAGGAACACGTTGATTGATTCAAGCTACGTATTCGCGACCAAAAGGTGTTGAAAAGTTGTTGCTTGTTTGTTCTCATCACAAGAAAAGAATGCAGTGGGAGAAAAGAACATTGTTGGAACCTTTGTTTAGGTACCGGAGAGGTGAAGAGTTCACTCTGTGCTTCGTGCGAGCTGATCAAGCCATAGACGTGCAATCTCCTCAAACTGGACAATCATTCAGACTTACAACCACTGGTAAGTGAGCGTACTCTAGCATACTCCATCGATCCGTGAACAAAGGTGAAACAATGCCCTTCAAATGCAACCGGAATCAGATGGGGGCCTTCTGGCAACCGACAGAAATTTGTCTTCGTTTGAGGATCATCCCACATTTTGAATCTCCCTTCAATCCATGAAAACTCTGGCTTCTCTACATGCAGGTCAGTACTCGGACGGACACTGCTTGACGACCACGTCATTCCTAAGTGTCTCACTGACTATTCCCTCGTTCACAACCGAAACGGTCAATCTGGTGGTCAGAGCCACTCCAGCCAGGCAGGTACCCAGCCAAGCGGAGCCTGACTCCTGCAGCCAAACCTACGAAGGTGTGGAATCATTCAAAACTCTCATGCACTGCAAGGACACGACGCTGAACTGGTAAGTTGGCAACAATTTAGTGAAGTTGTCGCATGGGATGTTGCATGTGACCAAACTGTGCAGCTGAAATCTGCAACCCATGGACAACCGGCGCCTCGATACTTTTTGTACTCGTGCAGGTACAACACAGAGTCCATGCTCATTGGTGAGCTGCGGTGGTATTCAGGCGGCGACTTCGTCACATGTCTCACCGGATCGTCAAACCAAGACGTCACGCTCCGATTTGTGCGCGGAACCAATGTTGTCGGCGTCTCCTACTCAGAGAGTGAGTGATGTTCGAGGGGACTGTAGAAAGACTGCAGAAAATGTTTATTGATCGATGCTCGCCCCGCAGTCGGTTGTCATTGGAAAAGGAAATCGACTTCCAAAACTTCTGAGCCAACCAAAGGAGACAAACCAGGAAAAAACATCAAAAGGCAAAAATTTTCAAAAACTTTCAGGTTGTCCCGTTGCAACTGACGTTTCGTCACATTCACAGAAATTTTGAGCGAGAACAACGAAGTGCACATACAAAAAATTCTTTTCAGACAAGTATCCGAATGGCTACTGCATGGTGTCTCAGAGCGGCAGGCTGTCCGTAACCTTCCAAACGCCGAGCGTCGCCACCCTGCTGCGTTTGTCGCTGTCCACGAGGCCGTGTCTCAACCTCGCGACCTGCGTTGCCCCTGACAACACCGCTGTCAATCCAGTTTCTAACGACGGCAACAGCGACGGTGGAAAGAAGGATGTGAACGATCTGATGGAGTACTCGGACAGCTCATCGTCCGGGCTCACCGCCACCGCCATCATCTTGATCGTTCTGGCAGCTGTGTTAATTCTGTTGATTGTTGTCATTTTCTTGATTGCCTATTGTCACAAGAAGCACAAAATGAAATACGAGTCGGACTCCAACAGTGCAGAAAAAAACAATGCGTGAATTTCAGCCATTTGATAAACCAGCAGTTGCTCAAAGAAATAACTTTGTGTGTCAAGTTGGACCAAAAAAGGCTAGTTTCTGCCCCATGGAGGCCACAGTGGCCTTGCAAAAGTGCCTTTTGTAAGTTGAATGTTCACAAATATTTTGTGTCACAAAAATACATCAACCAGCAGACAGCTGCATTTTCCAACAATCCGTACCGATTCTTTGCACCCGGCACAATGATTTCTTTTGTTCAAAAAAAAAAAATTTTTTGTGCTCGAATGTTGTCACGGTGACTTTCGAGCAATGCTGTTTATCCATGAAACAGTGCATGGACTTTCGGTGGACAATCAGAACTTTGTTCTGATTATTTTTTGCCTTGTACTCGTGACAAAGAATGTGTTTGGGTGAACACAAGCAAACAGATTCGCCACCTATACGGTACATTGGGCTCCTGAAAGAATCAATTTGCAAATGACACACACGTGTCTGTATTGTTTCAGCGTGCATGATTGATGCGAAGAAACTCAAAACAGCATTTGTGAATACAAACACGGTATACAAGACAACACAGATCGTAGTGTGGGTTTTTCAGGCATCTCCAACCCACTCGGGTTGATGAATAACAATCACACTAAATGTGCCTGAATGTTTTTCGCAGGTCGTTGTTTTTGCTGAATATTCTGGACATTTGTTTGAAAGATCTGACGAAATTTTGACCAGAATGGGGACGCATGGTGCTGCGTCATCAAACCTGCACTTCAGCAGCTGACAAGTTTTGGCTCAACATTTCTTCAGGAGTGTTCCGATGTCAGAACTTTCCCGCGCTGGAACCTGGAGTTTGTCCTGGAACTTGTTGGAATCCACGCATACTTGAACCCACGCACGCTTGATTTCTGGCTTGAGCCCTTGGTGAGACAGACAGGGAGGAACCACAAGAAAGTTCGGATGAAGCAGTGAGTCCCAACAAGGCGCGTCCAGGACCAAGATGTTCCCCGAATTTCTCGTACACTGACTTTTCAAGACTTTAGCAGTCGAGACTTGTTACAAGCGAATTTGCGTGAACAACAATTGCAGATTGCTGTTGTGGTCGGTTGTATCGGAACTCTTGACGGTGTTCTCGTTCTGGTTTCTTTTTCCTGTGTCGATTGGACGTAGAGAAAAAATCAGAACAACTCAAATGAATTTATTTTGTTTTGCACCATGCCGACGGAAAAAAAATTGACAAGAAGCAAAGCACAGTTGGATCAGGAACGTTGTTTGGCTCTTCTGCGCACAACAAATCACTTCATGCTGCAGCAATGATTTCACAAAACACAGGCTTTTGTTTGCCACAAGTACAAGACAAAATACACATGTATTCCACTTGCATTGAAATGAAATTGGAAGAGGCCAGTGGGTTCCTCTTCTTCCTATAGTTACGTATGTTGCGAGACGTTCGGTTCATGGGCCAGTGTGAAACACAAGGGTGGGTGTACGGGGGTGCGGAACACGCGGGTGTGGGAACACAATTCTGCTTCCGACGGAGATGCCTGAAATCACCTTCAAACAAACATTGCAATGGAACAACCACAAGTGCAAATGTGTTGAACGAGATTTCAGTCGTCGAAAGGTTTGGGACCTTCTCTCCTGGCGTGAGATAATATTTATTTTGATGAGCCCAACACTCTGACCACCATGCAAAGACCCCACTGCGTGAACTTTATGAGATGAAAACGCGGCGAAAAGGAAAGAACAAATCCCATGCAAGTCCTCAGATGTATTAAAAAAATGTGGCGTCAGTCTCGGACATCTTGAACTCTGAGTGGATGTCACAAGCTGGTTTGCCTGTGGACCTCTCCAGAATGCGTGGTAGAGTACAGGTGTGTGCGAAGGTTTTCTGCTGGGGCCGTGAATAACCTGCAAATTGGGGGTGCCTTGACTGGGATAATTTTATAATGGCGTACTTCTGTCCAAGTTCTGATGCTGAGCATCAAAGCATCACAAATTATAAAAAGGGCGATGGTGGGAAACGCACATAAACACTGGGTCATTCCTTTCCTAAAGGAGCGGA
>JAAUXT010060874.1_pt1 | contig 41021 bp, 37 predicted proteins | sample 7278171 | NCBI WGS metagenome assembly JAAUXT01 (sample SAMN14350112, study PRJNA611818) | marine sediment metagenome | isolation source: surface marine sediment (1.8m) | place: French Polynesia: Moorea | collected 2018-08
AGCCCGGGGTATGGCGATGCCTGGTTCACACTGGGTACGTCACGGGCAGCCCGGGGTATGGCGAGGGCTGGTTCACACAGGGTACGTCACGGACAGCCCGGGGTATGGCGAGGGTTTTTTTCACAGTGGGTACGACCTGCGTCCTGCGTCACGGACAGCCTGGGTGGCCTGGCGCCTGCTTCACACTTGGTGCGTCACACCCCGAGAAGCATTGGGGCTGTTTCACATTGCGGATTCCGTCCCTGTTTCAGCAAGACCAGCGTGAGGTTCATGAGGGGCCCAACTCCCTGAGCGAGGGCAACTCGTGAAAAATTTCTGGTGTAAAATACGAAAAATAACATTGCACATACAGCACAAAAATTCGGGTGGGTCCAGGGGGGGCGGGTCTCCGCCCCCTGAATTCTCCCCTGCAGATTCTAACAGTCTCTGCGTGGCCGCCCTGCCCATTCACCTGCTCAATGGGCTTCTGCATGGTCTCAGCACCCATTCACTCCCACACCAAGGCAATGCACCCAACGACGCATCCAGCGTGCATCAGTACCTGGGACCTCACCGCGTATTTCACAGAGAGTATGCAGCAGCAGGAACGCATTCATAACCGATTCCTCACGGCGCATCGTAAATAGCGCGGATAGCGCAGCGAAGCGATTCTGAGAATCCGCGGCTAATTGAGTCATTTGTAACGTCTGACCGCGATGTCCTTCACTGACACCCCCGGGTCAACTGATCACGGGTACCAAACGTTACCCGCACCACTCCACAATGCAGATTGAGTACGTGAGTAAGTACTACGGAGTACGAAGACGTAAACACGTACAGAACGACATAGCAGACGGCAAAACGTCGTGCAGGCTGGCCTCACCTCTTCAAAACGCAGAAACTGATCACGTATACGAGCAGTGTACGATCAGTTCCAAGGACACCGTACAGTGATACAAAACTTCAGAGACCCCTCACTGCTTCAAAACAACGACGTTGACCACATTCACATTCACGTTCACGTGAAGAAGGACAAACTGCACTGTTGTGCAGGTGCTGTGCTGACCTCAGCGGAGGTGTGACCTCATCTCAGGTATTCCCGCCGGAGTTGTTGCAGATGGACACGGGGCTAAAAGCGAGGCTTGCCAACCACAGCATTTTTCTCTATTCTACTTTTGAAGCTGTTTCGGGGCTGGCAGGCTGCGGGCAGGCAGGCTGGTTGGCATGGGCTTCACAGACTGTCAAGACACGGCGGGTTCGGGCTGCGCTGCAATAGATTGGACAGCTGTTGAAAGAGCGGGGGTGCCAGCGGGCCCGGCGTCAGTACCCCACACCGCCCAGCCACGAGTGATCAGAAGCGAAAAGACCCTTCTCCCTCTTTCTTTCGCAGTTGCTGCTGTGGTATTGACATGTGGGTACGTCAGAGCGCCTGCCCGCCCAGGAGAAAGGAACTCTTATCACGGACCCGGCCCGGCAGCCGCCAGCGCCGTGTGTTCCGGCTCAGTCAAGCACAGATGGGTTGAGTCTGCAGCGCCGTGCAGCAGATGATCACCAGCAGTCCTCTGTTCTGTGTGTGGCAGGATTCACAGCGCATGCGTCCTGCGTCACGCGTCTGTAGCCAACCCGCGTTGAGAGTGATGACGCAGCACGTCGCTGACCTTGTACAGTGACGCAATGCGTGACGCAGCAAACCCTTTGACTTGTGAGATGTCCCCCTCAGGACAAGAGCACCACGCGATTGAACCCCCCACCCCCACCCCCAACCAAAAAGAAATCTGGCGTCTCAGCCAGGATGTCCCAGGTCCACCACATCCCATCCTGTCATTGGGGCTGTGTGAAGGGGTGCATGTGAAGGGGACACTGTACGTGTACTTGAAGGAGGCAACTGGGACTTCGGACCCGCAGTTGCCTTGCGCACTTCTTGTTCTGTGACGCAGAGCGTGGTGCACCCAGTGTGAACGCGGCCTCCCCTATCTCCGCTCTGGCACCGAGGCGCACGAGCGAGCGGGCGCGGGCGGAACTGGGTCACCCTGCCGCCTGCAGCACAACCCACCCACCCACGGCCAAATAAGTACTCGATCCCAGGTCCCCATTATCATAAAGTACGTGCTGCCGCCAGGGCCATCTGCGCAGTGGAAAGAGGCGGGCCGCGCATCTGGTACCCGCCATCTGAGAGAGAGGCGCTGAGAGAGGGAGGCTCTTGACAATCAAGTAAACCAGATGGAACCCGTCGCAATTATGTTGCCGTAAAGTACTTCAGCAGAACAGGCTGAGACTGTTTTCCAGAGTCATGCTTCTGGTGGTGGGTGCGTTTGGGCTTCAAAACGTAAAATTCTCATTCAGTGCTCAAGAACGATGGACCTTTCTGATTGTAAAAATTTCTGATTGCTCTCACATGAAAAAAGTTTGAGCATTTTCGAGAACAGAGCGAGGATTTTGTCGAAATGCATCCAACAGGAAAAGGGCCGGTTTTACTTTCAACTTTGTCTTGGAAGGAAGGTGTTCGTCCCCAAGCACATGCGCAGATGTCTGACCAAATGATGGAAGTTGCAAATTTTGTCGAAAACAAAGGTGTCTGTCCAACGCTTTGATGTCTCACCTTGTCTCCCCACCTATGATTCGTCACCTTTGATCCTGAAAGCCTCGTCCAGGACTGAGGTGATCCGCTCCAGATCCAGTCCAGATCCAGCCTCATCCGGCGATCAATAAAAACGACATCCAGAGACATCTGTGTACATCGTAAGACGAGATCAGACGCAGCGTCCCTTTTACCCGCGTCTGTGTAATCCGCGGGTTTCCCGTGGTTTACCTCCGATCAAAGTTGGGTTTGATAACCCTGCGGGGTGGAGGGGCTCAGGTTGGGGGGGAGGCACGCGACCCTCGCCGCACCCCCTTTGAAATGGATCGCAGCAGCGGGGACGGGTAAAGAACCCCCCACTGCGGGGGGGGGGAGGGAGGGTAGCGTACCCCCTGCCAACAGCCATGCGTCGCAGGTGAAGCCTGTTTATAAACAGATGTTTGCAGACGGTCGCACCCACCCAGCCCTGCTTTTTCATCTCAAGAAAAAAGACACTCGTTGAACCCAGAAGATTGTGTTGCATTTGAAGCGCGTTAGGACAGGGTCAAAAAGTTATCAGCAAACAGAGTTTGTGCAGCATGCTTTTTCAAGACATGAAAGGACAGGGACAGGTCCGGTTCTCGCAACCCAAAAACACCTGAGTATCCTGCATGGTGCTCGGTCTCACCTTTCTCTTCCAGGCACAGAGATTAGTGCAGATAAGAGAGCGAGTTCGTTTTGGTGGAACCCTGCCTCGTGCTGATTCACTGTCGCTCTCTGCTGTGGATGTGGAACACATCTGTGTGGGATGATGTGGGTACCCTCCAGGTGTACAGGAGTCAAAGACACCCTCCACCTGGCACAACAAATTTCTCGCCAAAGTTCGGTCTCTCAATTGATTCTGATTCGAGAAGAAAATACTGGTCGTGCCGAACAGCACCCAGTGCATGGGAAAGGGCGGGATCCAACAGAAAAGGGAGAAGAGCAGCACCACAAGTGTCTCGTTGCACTGATCTGGACACCAACATTGGCGCTGAAGCACTGTGAAATCCGCCGTGTGTGTGTGTGTGTGTGTGTGTGTGTGTGCGTGTGTGTACGTGTGTGCGTGTGTGCGCGTCTGGTGTTTTGCTCATTCAGGTAAGATCTGTGCTTTAGATTGCTTGAAGATTTGAAATGATTGCCAAGAGGGTTATTTCCAGCTGGTCAGTCTCTACATGGTATGTCAAAAAAGCAACAAAATTGTCTTGCAGAGAACAATCATTCTGTTGATGAAAGTTGCAATTGTTTCCATGGCAACCAAAAACTCACTGGAGTATTGAAGCACCAAAACGACCAAGCCATTGTGTGTTGAATGCCCTGCTTGAGTGACCAATGAGTGTTTGAGTACTCCACCTGCTCTCCAAAAGTTTGGATGCCACATGTCTTTATCATCCAAAATTGGCATCTGGGTGACTTTGAAAGCTCAGGCTCAATTTTGACGAACAAACAGTGCATTTCAAGTTGGAAGAAGTGGTACCAAAAAGAGAAAACAATAAAACTGTGTGATTGTCACAATTAGGATGAGAATAAGAATGCAGGTTGAAGTTTTCCATTCTATTTCCCACGAAGCTAACCAGTCCAGGTTTCTTCAAGAAGCCTCACACCTGAAGCAGCTTCGAGGTTTATCGCTTGGTTTTGTGCAACAGCTGGTTTGTAGAAAGCAAATATCTGGTGCCACAAGAAACAGAAACAAGTTTGATCCATTTTGGATTTGCAACTGCACTTTTCAGAAAAAGTCATTTTGGAAACTTCAGGCAAACATTCCTGAGAAAAAGTTGGTTGAATGATTATTGTTCTGAGTCTGTTCCTGTTCTTGATCGTTTCTCCCACCATTTGTTTCCACACCATTCTTGCTTTGTTGCCCAGAAATGCCACGTCAGCATATCGCACTAAACTTCACAAGTTCCTCACTGACATCATCCACCATTTCATCACCACAGCACTATGTGAGGAAAATGTCATTCATAAAGTTTATGTTGCTGTCCTTGATGTGGTTTTGCTCTTCATTGAGGGTAAATATCGGGAAGCATCATGCTGTAAACCTGTGCAGGACTTCAAGAGAAGAGTACACAAAAGAGTGCCCACCCAAAGGACAGATACTTCTCTGCCTCACTTGGGACTTTCTCCAAGAGATCTTCCTTTGATGCCTTGCTTCAACAAGGCCTCTCAGAGAGCCAACTTTTTGGTTCTAAAATGGGCAAAGAAAGTCTGCTCTTCTTCCTTTTTACTGCCCCCAATTCCTTCGACAAGCAGGAACAAATATCAAATTGTGCTGGTGGAAAGCAAAGGCATGTTCTTGAACATAACAATGCTGCACTTTTCATTTGCTGTCCAGGCCTGGTGCGATGGAGACTTTCTTCAACTTGTGAGCAAAGTGAGGCCAAGGGGATTCAAAACAGAATATGTGTTTTGTGGCAAAAAGCATCCCTGGGAAATTATTTACACAGGAAATGAAGTTATGTTTGACATTGTGGCAAGACCAACTTCATCCTTTACATTCTTGTATCAAGCTATGAGCAGATACCAAGTGACCAAGTTCAAGCTGTGCCACACTCTGGTGTGCATTACACTTTGTCAAAGCACCACATTTGACAAAATGAACAAGTCCTTTGGAGGTCATGTGATGCTTTATCCTTCTCACACTTTTAGTTTTTCTCTCAATGACAGCTATCTCATCTTTCACATGATTGCAAAGAAATTCCAAGTACTCAAACTGAGTGCCTTTTTTTGAAGACTTCATTGAGAGTGTCCATGATGGGCCCAGCATTGACAGTCCACAAAAACATTTCAGAAGTAACAGTCTGGTTTTGTCATCTTTTCAGGGGACAGTGCTCATCAGCACAAATAGGTTGGAAAGTCTTATCTCGTTGTATTTTGATGGAGGAAGCAGGAAAGGAATGCAAGCCTCCAGCAACATCACATCTCAGTCAGGTTTTCATTTTGTTTCCATCAGTTCAAAAGTTGCCTCATTTTTACAACCAACCCAGGACAAGGAAATTGTCTTTGACACAAAGCCAACAAGCTGTTGTGTTGTTTGTGAAGTTATCTGGCTGAAACAGCATGAAAACATGTCATATCACATCACATTTGACCACACTGAATACCTAGGTCCAGAAGAGCACCCAGATGTGTTATCATACGGTGGCATATCTGTCTATTTCATTGATGATACCAACACAAGTCAAGAAATTATCACCATAAGCCACAGTTCACCAATAAAGAGGACAAACAATGCCACATTGTGGAAGAAGGGGTACCCTGTTGTCAGCAAAATAACAACCAAATATGTTGTGCTGGTCTATTATTTCTACCCACAGTTCAGCTCCATGAGAGGAAAGCTATTGGTGTCCACCACTCCTTGTGTTGGAGTGTACATTCCTCTCTTCAGACTCAAGAAAAGACACCATTTGATATCCTTTGACAACAGTTGCCTGCCCCTCTACACATGTTTTCAACTCAGAACCCCGTCAAATTGCATCGTTCTCACTTTCTTAAACTTCCTCAAAAATCTGCCTGTGAAAAGGATAATTGATGTTGTGAATTTTGATGACAGCTACACCCCGATGAGAATGTTCAGCGCTGACCAGCTTCTGAAAACGCGTGCTGCAAAAGAGCGCAAACAGGCAGAATTCCAGCTCCACGCCTACAGGATGGGATACTTCGCTTTCTTCCCCACCGGTGGTGACATTTTTCAGAGTGATATTTTCCAACTTGAAAAGCTGGTGTCAACAACATCCGACATTTTTCTGCCACGTTATTTGAAAAAAATTTCACCTGATTTGAATTTTGGAAATCCAAAGATAAAATTCCAAGCTCTTGAGATACAAAAGTTTGCCTCTGCAACTCAAGAGAGATTCTACCTGGTGTCTGCAGTTCCCCCAAAGGGAATTGCTTTGTCATTTTTGGATGTGGATCTCTTTTCATTCTATGATTCTTGGGTCACAATTCTGACTCAATTCTTTTCACCAGAGAAACCTGTCCAATTTTTGCACTCACTCTTACCACATGCAAACCTCTTCAGTCCCTTCAACAAGCAGCTGGCCCTGACTTACTTGTCTGGAAAAATTGATTTTGCAAACAAAACCAGGCAACTGTGTTTGACACTTGACTGTACAAATGACACATACAAAATGATCTTGCAGATCAGCCAAGCAGAATGGCTGAAGGTCAGGAGAGAAATATTCAGTGGTATCAATCAAACAGAGTCAGCCATTTACCTTGAAATCAAGGGTACAAAACTCACCCAGGGCACAACTCTGGTGATGTCTTATGATTTGGGAATATTAGAGAAACATTTGCACTTTGCCTTAAATTTATCACTTGAAGATGTCTTCATGATAGTCCCATCAACAAATGTTCCAAGATGTCAGATCTGTCGGATCATTGAACAGCCCAGTGTTTGGCAAACTCTTGACACTTGCAAGGTCCTGACTCTGTATGTGGCTCCCTGTTTGCCTCCAGGTCAAAGGGCAATCATTCTTCACCACACAAATGCACCATTGACACTGAATCTTGAAGAACAAAGACACACCCCGTCCTTGAATCCACAGTGCATTGGATCCACTGCATGTTTTTCACAGTTTAAGAGTTGGACAGAAGCACATGTGCTGTGCAGGCAGAAGGGAATGCACTTACCTTCAGTACACAGCTCCAGAGACATGGAAATTATCAAAGATTTGTTGAAAATATATGAAAATTCATTTTCCACCTATAAACATGACAAGACAAAGGATCATTGTGTTTCATGGATTGATAAAATGTACGTCCCTGGGTGGGGTGGGATTGGTGTGTGTGGGACCCCACATTATTTGTGATGCAACTTTCTCCCAAAATTGGAGAAAAGGGAATTCCTGTTCTTTGACCAAAAGTACAAAATAGTTGCAAATCAGGCTGCCTTTCAAACTGCAGTTTTTTTTTCGGTAAAGACGGCAAACAGAGAAGACCAACAAGGGGAAGGGTGGGATGGTTTTGTTTTCAGCTATTATTCTTCAAACGAGATGAAACAGATTTGAGACAGCCTGATAGCACAGGGCAGGGCAAGATAGGATATGGTAGGGTTTGGTGGGGTGGAGAAGGGCAGGGTGGGTGTGGTAGTGTAGGGCAGGATGGGTAGGACAGGGTAGCGTAGGGCAGAGTGGAGTGGGGTGTGGTAGTGCAGGGTAGTAAAGGGTAGGGTGGGTAGGGTAGGGTCGGGTGGGGTAGGGTACAGTAGTTTGGTGTAGTGTAGGGTAGGTAGGGTAGGGCAGGGTAGGGCAGGATAGGGTATGGTAACTCCCTGGTGTTGAACTTCATTCCAATTTTGTGGATTCTTTCTTGTCCATTGCAGCCAATTTTTAGAAATGGTGATCATCTCATATGCATTCTTTCCGGAGGAATCTGTTTCAATTTTTTGTGTTTTGGCCTTGGTTCCTTGCTTTTTGTTTGCTATTGTTTGTGCCAACAGCTGAGCACTTCCCAATGCAGCCATCAACTGAATGTCCTTCACATCAACCCGAAAAATCCCATTTTGTGAACCGAAGAGTCACTATTTTGGTCAAAAGCCTGCCAAAAGGAGCTCTTTATTGCAACATGTAAATCAATCCTATCTTGTTCTTCAGGTTGCTCTCATTTGAGGAGAAGTGGAATCCAAATTCATACCAAGTGCACTACTTCACTGTGGGCATGTACATTGGCTTGGACACCAAGGTACACTTGCCATCGAAAGATAAGCCTCAACCCCAAGGTGAACAAAACACAGGGGCTTCTTTTGTGACAAATATCCTCTTTTACAGATGTCACAGACCAGTTGGACAAACAAGAATCCACTGGCAGTTCAGTTTTATAAGCAGAGAAAGTCAGGAGGATTGGCGTCTTGGGCATATTTTGAACAGTTTCTTGACTGGTATTATCGCATTATGCAACAGAAACATCTTGAACAAAGGCAAGTCCATCCCAACTACCGCGGCCTTGGTATGTTGGGTGATGAAGAAGTGCCGTTGTGGAATTTTTTCGCTCCTAAAAAAATTGACGACTTGAAATATGTTTACAAGAAAGTTCAAACAGTTGGCAACTATTTGACAAAGAAGGAAACCAACGACAGTGAAACATGCACACTGCTACTCTTATAGAACAGGTTCTACTTTCAATGGCTCAAAATTTCATGCACTGAACGAATTTTAGATATGGCCTCCTTGTATTGCTCAGCAGACCCAAAAAGAAACAGCAACGAAACATGGCACAATGTCAGCTCTGTCCAGCCAGATCAAAGCTTGAGTGGTTTGGGTTTGACAAATATGAGCAATGTGTTTCTTTGCAATGATTTGTCTTCTGTTTCATTCTACAAAATCTGTGACTCCACACCCTCTTGTAGTGAGAATGAAGAGTGGTATCTTTGTCGGTTTTCATTGTTTGGCTTCCTGGTACAACAATTGCTGTCAAGCAATTACTCAAACAATCAGCAAAGAGAAGAAGATAAATCACAATTTTGGCAAACCCCCAATGTTTCAGCCAAAACTACATTTTCTGAGCAGAACACAAAAACATATTATTGTTCAGGCAAGGCAATTCAATGTTTCTATGACATCTATAAAAACAAGTCACAAAGATATTGTGAAGATGGTTCACACCTTGATGAATGTGAAACTTTTCAGTGCAAAAAGGCCTTTAAATGTCCAAGGTATTATTGCTTACATTGGAGATATGTTTGTGATGGATTTTGGGACTGTCCATTTGGTTTTGATGAGGTCAGCTGCAGCAACAAAAACAAACCAGGATTTTTCCATTGTTCCAGCTCTTGCATCAATGTCATGCCACACAGTGTCTGTGATGGCATCCCAGACTGTCCCAGTGGCATTGATGAGTACTTTTGTGAGCTACATGAGGCTAGATGTCCATATTCCTGCTTTTGCTTGACAGAAAGCATCTTTTGCAGGAACCAAACAATGGTAACAAGCTGGAACCACTACTTGCCTCACAGAATTGTCTATTTCTCAGAGTTCTCCTCCTTTCAGAGTGGCATTCTCCACACTCTGAAGAATGTAGAGATTTTCAACATGACAAACAACCACTTTCCTTTTCTCTCCTTGATCACCACAGCACCCATTTTGTCCCTGAAAACACTCATTGTGGTCAAGAATGATGTTCACTCTGTACTTGAAGGCTGCTTTCTTATGTTCCCACAGGTCACTGACTTGATGCTATCTCACAACAGCTTAAATGCCTTGCTATGCAAAGCATTTGCTGGTTTAAGACAAGTTAAAAGATTGGACTTGTCCCACAATCAGCTGAGAACATTGGTGAGATGTGTTTTAGAGAATCTGAAAAATCTTACAACACTTGACATGTCAAGCAATCCCATTGTTTGCATTAGTGAAGACTTGTTGAGAAATTCTTTGACTTCAAAAATTAACATTTATGGAAATTTCACCGGCTTCTGCTGCTTAGGTTCCAATGTTGTTTGTTCCCCATCCTTAGCTCTGATTGGTCGTCCTTGTGGAGCACTTTTGAAAAGACACCAAGGCTTACATGTGGCTGGGTGGCTTGTCACTATAGCTACTGTAACAGAATCACTCACACTCATACTGTGGCACATCCATGGAAATTTTCAGCCGAGGAAAGCACCAGCAAACATGAAAGACACAAGAAAAGCATTTTTGTACCTTGGTCTGGGTGTCATCATTTCAAATGGTTGGCTGTTTTGTGTTATTTCAGCTACCTGCATCGCTGATGAACATTTTGGTCCTGGCCTTGTGTTTCAGGAGTTTCTTTGGCTTAAAAGTCTGCCATGTACAGGAATTCACTTTTTCTTTGTCCTTCACCTGATATCCTATCCCCTGACAATTTGTTTTCTTGAAACAGGTAGGTGTACGGTGGTGAAGTTTCCATTCCTCAGTAAATTCAAGGAAAGGAAGTTTGTTATAAAAGGACTGTCACTGCTGACATTTGTGTCAGCATGCTTTGGGATTTTATCCACCATTTTGTATCAAACTGTGTCAACAGGTCAGAAATTCACTCTTTGTCTCCCAGTGGGTCACTTGGACACTCTTGCCACAATTTGTGCTGGAGTTTTTGTTGTTGGAACCCCTTCTTTTCTGTTTGTCATAATTCTGATGTACATTCTTATTGTCCATGAAGTAAAGAGTTCCACCTCAGCCTCACTGGGAAGTGAACCCCAGGACCGGGCGAAAAAGGCCACTCAAAGAGGAATCATTGAACTCAGCAGCAATGTCTTGAGCTGGGTCCCTCCTTGCATATTTTTCATTCTTTGCATGTCAATGAAATCCTGGCATGAGAATCAAACTGCCCTGGCTTGGTTGGTTTTGCTGTCATGCCTGTTAATGCTCTGTTCTTGCCAGCGTTTCTCTCACAAACATGAGCGTCTGCGATTCTGATGCCCAAAGTGGTTGTTTTGCAGTTTCTGAACTTTGTTCATGTTTGTGAGACAAAAAACACACAGATCTGTGTCTTTGCAGTCTGTGTCAAACGTCAAATCTGCTTGACTCACTTCTGTTTGCGATTCCACAAGAATGGAGCTGGACATTTGTTTTTGAAAAATATCCTTGGGGGCCTGAATCTGATTTCAGGTTGGTTGAGGGAAGGTTCAGAAGTCACAGGACTTTTGGCATGCTCAAACTATATTTATTGTTTTCACTGAGTAATTCTTCCTTTCTCAGATTCTGAATTCATGTTTTCTGCTGTTTTGTACTTCTACTTTTGACATCTATAAAATCCCTATCTGATGACAATTTGTCCAATTTCCTGATATTGAGGCTTCTCAACAGATCTCAGAAGTTTCCAAAAATTGTGAAAAGGACTCAAACCAAACTACACAAAGATTAAACGTGGGAAACTTTGGGTAATTTCATTTCAGGGAAGCATGGAAAAAGACGCCTTTTCCCAAGTTCTCGTGGACAGTTGTTTGCGAAAGTTTGTGTGCAGGGACAGGGGCACACACAGACAGATGACCATCAAGCTGAGGGAAATCTTGAGGCAGTTCGTTTTTGTTGGCACGAAAGGGGGAAGTTGGTGGAACCCATCTGTCTGGCTGAAGCGGGTTCCATCCAGATGCATGTGTAGATGAAGCGGGGCCAGTGGTGATGGCACAGGGATCCAGAGCACAGGGGACCAGTGGTGTGACAGCCGCAGAGAGGAGGAGGATGGTGTCGGGGAGAGAGAGAGGGTGCAGGAGGAGTGCGGGGGTGTGGGGAGGGGGCAGTGAGGGTGTGGGAGGGGTGTGCGATGCTGGGGTGCGGGGGAGGGTACAGGAATGGTGTGTGTAGGGTGTCGGGGTCTGCGGCCACGAGGAGCAAGGGTGTGTGGAAGGGTGTTGGGGTCCTCTGAGGGGTGCAGTGGCTGGGGAAGGGAGGGGTACAGGGAAAGGATGCGTGTCCGCAACCAGGAGGGGGAGACCAGGGGAGGGAGAGTGTGTGTGGAGAGAAAAGTGTGGGTCCGTGGCTGGGAGGGGGCAGTGCGGGGAGATAGAGCAGGGTGAAGGGTGCGTGCGGGGCTGCGCATGCTTCCATGCGGGGCAGTCGAGCCAGCCGCCGCTTGGATCCCGTCCACGTCCACACCGTCCATCGTCCTCGCACCTGCCCAGCCTGTCCAGCCTCAGATGAGCGAGGCAAGGCTGCCGTGTCCCGAGATAGCGCGGCCGTGATGAAATGTGCGGGCCATAGCTATTACTCCTCTGTGCTGACAGACAGACTCTGGATATTCACGCATCTGGCCTGACTTTGTTTGCTTTTCTCGGTTGACCCGGGCGCACTCAGAATGGGGTGATGACAAGGAAACCTGAAGGCGTCAAAGCAATATGGTGAGGTGTGTGATTTTCAATCCCTCTGCATTGTATCCAACAAGATGTAGCGTGAATCAATCAGCAAGCCACACACACACACACACGCACGCACACACACATACACACACACACACACACACACTCACACACATGAACAAACATGACCAAAGACAGGACGAAAATATCTCCGATGGGGGCTGTCAATCTCGTCTTGCGTGACTGAAGGTCTTCCATCCTGACGTCAAAACCTTGGCACGTGTGGTTCGTAATGACCCCCGGGATCAGAGACGGTTTGGATCCTGACTGCTCCACGAATGCCGCCCTGACACGATCGGCGAAGTCATAACGACCCGCGCCAACAATCTGGAACGTTATAATTGGCACAAAAGAGTCACGAGTTCACGAGTGCAGAGTCCCTGACCCTGGATCCGACGGAAGAAGGCGCAGGCGCAGGGACTGACGCGGGTTGGTTGACCCTTACACCCCTTGTTTCCGGCCTGAGTCTGAAAGTGACAAGAATGCAGAAATTGTCAAAAAGTGCGCAGTCCCTCAGAATGTCCTTCTGGTGTTGTCAGAGACAACCTCACTGGGTACGAGTAAGGGATGGTGCGGTGTTTCCAGGACATCCTGTAGGACCCCGCTCCTCTCCTGAAGCCCGCGCCTTCCTTAGATCCCGCTCCTCTCCTGAAGCCCGCGCCTTCCTTAGATCCCGCTCCTCTCCTGGTTCCCGCTCCTCTCCCGGACCCCGCTCCTTTCCTGGATCCCGCTCCTCTCCCGGACCTCGCTCCTCACCTGGTCCCCGCTCCTCTCCTGGCTCCGCATCCCTCGCGCGGGTCGGTGCCTGGGCCCCGCGCTTATCCCTCATCACCCCGGCTCGCGCAGCTGACAGCGGGGCGACAGCAAGGATGCAACTTCATTCCGGATTCCGGTTGGATCCAGGTGCGAAGCCGCCCCGGATGAGCCCGGCGGCTCCGGGGTCACGGCGCGGGGAGTGATGGCTGCCGCAGCCGCAGCCCCCGTTGCCCCCGCTGCCCCCGCTGCCTCGGGCTCAGGTCAGTCAGCCATTCACCGAGCACTGACTGACGTCTCGTTCACACTGCAGGCGTCACGCGCTGCGTCCCTGCACAGGTCAGTGGGCGTTGCGCCACACTGGATGCGTCATATGTTGCAGATCTCTGAATCACCGTCCCACACTGGACGCGACACGCGTTCCATCGGTGAACCAGACATGAGGGATGACACAGTTTTGACCTGTGTGGACGCAACCACGACGCATCTGGTGTGAACCAGGCGTGAGGTTTCGCAAATTGAATTTTGGGCCTTGGCTGACAAAGTACTTGAAGTGTTTGGCAGCATTTCAGGCATACTTTGAAGCAGATTACCTGATTCTTTCTCAGTTGTGTCCTTCAAATGCGCAATGGAACAATGCTCAGTCGTGGAATTTTCAAGTGCTTTTCTGAAGGGGGCGGGGAAGTGTTTTCTACCTTATCCTGTTTTGACAAATGCGAGGAGAAAAGTCTTCCACCTTCGTGTGGAAGATTGAACTGCTGTCGTTGCCATGGAAAATCTCATCTGTCGTTGCCATGGCGGAATTCATCTGTTGTCAGTGTGATGCGCAAACATCGGGTGAAACTGGGGCAGTGGCAGCGAGTCTGTAGCGGTGAGTAGTGCTGCCGTAGCGCTGAGTACCACGGCGGCGGCGGCCATTCCTCACCGCTGATACTGACGGAGTGTGACATGCGGCCTTCCGCGATCAACCGCTGCTGCTGCTACTGAGTACTGCTTTCTGTGAGTCTCCATGGCAACCGAGAAGAAACGGAGCTGACAACTTCGCTGGCACCCGCTGTAACCCGTGCGCTGTGCTGTGCTGCGCTACCCTCCCCCTCCCCCGCCACCCTCCCTCCCTCACTCACCCGGCCCGCTTCATCAGAAGTCTGCTCGAGTCAGGAGGGTTGATGGTCATGTACACAGCTGCCCACATCACATACCCCGCTCTCTCCCTCCACCTGGAATTGCTGCCCGAAAATACACGAGCGTGTGCCTGCACTACCCGTATTTCTAGGCACAAATGACTTCTTGGAAATACAAGGGGAATCTCACTCCTGTCCGTTTCTTGGTCAATTTGAGAGCGGAAAAAAACTTGGATACATGTGATACTTTGACATGGCGATCTTCAATGTTCCCCTGATCAGTGCATGTTTTGTCTGGGAAGATCTGGGTCAAGGATCGGCAGTGACATGCGGCCGAAAGTTCGGCATATGTCAGTCTGTGGCGATAGGTCAGTGCAGAAACATGTTTTGGTTGTTGCTCCTGTGTCTTTTGTGGATGGCATACATGCCCCTTGCTCGTCGCCTGGAGCAAAGAGCCACGATCAAGTTCTTGCAGAAATCTGGCCAAACACCTATCCAAATCTGGAGATCACTCAGAAATGTGTACGGCGGGGAAACTCTTTCCAAGACTCAGGTGCGACAGTGGTTTGGAAGGTTTGCTGCAGGGGACATCCAGACTTCGACCAAGGATTTGCCCAGGCCAGGTAGGCCTCGACTTCGCCTACGTCAAGCAGCTCAAGTGCGCAATCTTCTGGACCAAGATCACCGCCTTACCCTGGATCAACTGAGTACCAAGACAGGTCTCTCCCGCTCAAGTGTTCACCACCTGCTCAAGAAGGACCTCAAACTTTCCAAGGTCAGCCCCAAGTTTGTTCCAAGAATTTTAACAGATGAACAAAAGGCACACAGGGTAGAGCTCTGCCGACAAAACCTCGCAACTTTCAATGCAAACAAGGACTTGTTGGAGAAGGTGATCACGACCGACGAGTCTTGGTTTTCTGTGTTTGACCCTGAGACCAAAGCCAATTCCCTGGAATGGAGACCAAAGGGAGGTGCCAGACCTCAGAAGGCTCTGAGAAACAAAGCTGCCAAAAAGACAATGGCAATCCTGTTCTTCGACACACTTGGTGTTGTCCACTTGGAATTCCTCCCCAGAGGGCAAACCATTGACTCAGATTTCTGGATAAGTGTGGTCAAATGCCTGAAAGAGAGCATCAGGCGCAAGAGGCCTGTCATGTGGAGGGGGGGGGGGTTTGATGGCAAAACAGACAGGGATTTCCTCCTCCACATGGACAATGTGCCTGTGCACATTTCAATCCCCTCTCTGGCCTTTTATGGTGAGAATGACATTGATCTCCTCCTGCACCCGGCCTATAGTCCAGATCTTGCCCCGTGCGACTTCTGGGCATTTCCGGCCCTCAAGAACAAGCTGCGTGGTCGCAAATTCCCAAATGTGCAGGCCCTTCAAGAAGAGATTCGAAGTCTGCTGCGCCGCACACCGAAAGAGGACTTTGAACAAGCTCTGTACGACATGCCAGTGCACTGGAGCAAATGTGTGGCATCAGCAGGCGAGTACTTTGAGGGTGGAACTGTCCCTTACAATCCTGAAGACCTTCCCCAAAACACTTCCTCAGAAGGTGCCGACACAGACACAGACAGCGCCACAGACTCTGACCTGGACTGAGCATCGCGGACGAACATGTGTTTCCCAGTTTTAGCATGAATTTTTGGGTGTTTTACTGTTAGCATTTATTGTTGGCATGCATTTGTTCACTTGCTGCATTTGTTTGGCATGGTTCAGAAAAAATTTCAGAATTTTACGATCACCACATGTCGTCGTTTTCATTTCCGAAACGGACAGGAGTGAGATTCCCCTCGTATTGCAGATCCTGATCCAAATCTCGTGTCCCTTGTGCCCTACACTATACGGTCACTTAGAAACGGATTTCTTTGTAACGTCTGGACATTTTGTACCTATTTTCGTACGAACAAAGCTCGAGGCTACATTCTCTTCGTTGGTGACTTTTTGTCACTATGTTTTTGACGTATCGCTGTGGGTTCTGCTGTGGCATTTGCGCTGCTACCACTACGTTCCCACACTGAAGACTTCCAGGGGCGGATCCAAGGGAACGCAAGGTGGAACCAACGTCTTCTTCAAATGACTTGTTTTCTGGGGTGAGAACAGAGGTGTCTCTGTGGCATTGAAAAAAAGGGCGGGTGCTTTGTTTGTCCATTGATCGTGGGAGGGACAGGTATGGTGGGTGTGGTGTGTAGGGTGGGGTAGATGGGGCGTGTGGTCGGGTGGGTCTAGGTGTGGTGTATTGAGTGGGGTGGTGGTGGTGGTGGTGGTGGTGGTGGTGGTGGTGGTGGTGTGTGTGTGCCAACCCCCGCCCCCTCCTGGATTCGCCGCTGTTTTCCACGCCATCGCACCACGCAAACTGATTTACGTCGACGTACCCAGGAACAGGTTCCTCACACTGGTAAATTAGCGTCCCCCCTCTTCTTCCATTCTTCTCTCTATCGGGTTTACGAGGCCCACCAGTACACACCCCAATACATTGTTCTCTCCCTCAATGAAGCGAATACTTTGTTTTTCTCCTACTCTGAACCAGGTAGATCCACAGGTACAAAGGTACAGATGAGAAGTTGGTGTCCAGGTGTGGAGGGAGGTTCTTTACTCGCAGCCACTGCCCTTTCCACTCCCCACAGTCAATGTGAAACTCAACGAAGCAAAACAACACCAGAATCTATAGTACAGAAAGTTACTCTGCGTAGTAAATAAATAACTTGAGGTGATCTGTGGGGAAAGGAAAATATTGTTGTGCTGTTTGTTAGTCTTATGAATGGAGAATCACATGTCTGATTCCTGTGGGTTCGACTCCATCTCGCATCGCACAGAAGCTCAGGCAGCGCCGGCCACCTTCACAGCTGTTTCCCACCCCAGACCAGAAAAAATGGAGAAAGTGCCCCCACTCAAAAAAGAGGCAAAAGTGTCATCTGATAATGGGGATTTTTGTTCTTTTTTAAAGAGTGGAACTCTCCTTGAGAAGACTTGTGCTGATTCACGTGTAAAAACTTCAGGACTCCGTGAGCGGACGTCATTGAATCTGTCAGCTGAGCGTAGGCGAAAACGAATCACCCCCGAGTGCCCGAATCTCGAGCCACATTCCCCGAATTTTTCAGCGTCCGTGCAACAAGACGTGTTCAGCTGATGGACGTCATTCCACCCGGAGTCATCGCGAAAAACTCAACTCTGGTGGTGACTCAGCCCAGGGTGATTTTTTTGCTTATTTGCGTCTCAGGAATTTGGGCCCTTCGTGTCTGTGTCCCACGTAAGACGATGTCACTCCCAATTCACACCGGGTGCGCCTACGTACCTACGCACACCAAAGTAACTGGCCCAAGGGGTGCAGTCACCCAGGCTGGAAAATCACCAACACAAAATCCTGAGCAAAAATTTTCTGGGTGACTCCCTACCCAGTAAGTCACCTGGTCAAGTCAATTTTCAAGCCAAAATTTTCAAGTCTTGTGTTGAACTTCTCCGGACGCGTGTCGCCGCGGGCTCGTTGATCTCATCTTTTGTTTGCATTATTTTTGCGTTGAAGGAACTTCAGTTCTTCGTGTCTGTCTGTCCCACGCAACACAGTGTTACAGATGAGGCCTGTGCCAGCTGCGGGGGGTCCAGATAACTCACCGCTGAGGGTTCCTAGAAATGACAAGAAACCTGAGAGAGGGTACTCACTGCCAGGACCGAGCTGTCTCGGTCCGCATGACAGGTAGAGCTGTGTACTGTACCACGTGTATCACGTGATTAATGACCGGCGTCTTTGTGCGTCAAAGCGTAGTGGGGTGACTCGCTGGCTGATCTACGATTGACGTCACGGGGCCAGAGTAGCCTGAGCTTGAACATTTCCTTGTCCTTGTGAGGAAGTTTTTACACGTTATGTAAAAATGTCAGGCTGAGATTCTTTTGCTTGGGGGAGGGGCGAGGGGCGAGTCAACATGGTTAGGAACAGGCCACATGACCTCCCCCAACCCCCACAAAAAAAAAGATCCGCCAGAGAAATTTTCGGATCACACGCTGCGGCAGGAGCGCCTTCGTTACTGGCTTGCCAGGAACAGAGCTGCAACTTCACCACCTCCACACGAGATTGACACTCAAAGTTATTCTGTTTGTCAACGCAGCGGGGTTCCAGCGTTCCGTTCTCAAAGGAAAATGGCTGCAGGGTCCCGCACTCTGGGCTCCGAGCCAAAGACTCAAGGTGGAGAGGGACTGAGGCTGACAGTGCGCACGCTTCCCCGTATCACAGCCATTTCCTGGTATTTCGGGGAACAGGGGCCACTTCAATGGTGGATCCCAGTTCGCAGGCAGGCCAACTGTCCATGAAAATCGTGGGGTGCAAAATGTTTGTTCTCTCGTGTCTCTTTCAACCTTTTCAAGTTCAAGGAACGCCGGGTGTTGTTTGCGTGGGTTGGGGAGATAACTTGGCCGCCTGTAAAATTCTTCACCTGTCTAAAATTCTTAAAGACTATGTTGTGATCAATGGTATGAAGACAGAAGAACGTCACTTTGCTACAGTCAGAGGTGTTGAGGTATTCACACACACAGACGAACACACACACACACACACACACACACACACTCTCTCTCTCTCTCTCTCTCTCTCTCTCTCTCTCTCTTGAAATTACGAGCATGAATCGGTCAAATGACTCGTTTCCCCTGCTTCGTTGAAAAAATTCGCACCCAAAGCCGCAAGCCCTGCGGATACTCGCGGGTACTGGGCACCGGGATCCGAGCTTGACCTGCGCCGTCGCCACCTCAACAGCAGCAGCAGCAGCCGGCTCCATCTTCGTCGCTGTCGACGGGAAGGATCGAGAGCGGCGGGATCCAGACTGTTTGATCCCCGAGCCAGAGCCGAGGTTGTCTCGAGCTGTGAGCTCCAGTCACCCGCAGTCACAATCGGGGCGCTGTCAGTGGATCAGATTCAGTGGATGCGGGCTGCAGCTGCTGCAACCAGCGCCGTCCCTGCAGCGATGTCTTTACAAATCGCGCCATCCTATCCTGTCTCCAAAAAGCCGTCCCTTCAGCGGCCCGAGACAAATGCCTGGGAATTGAGGTTTGTTTTGAATGGAGTAGCAACCTGACCACAGCACAAGTGATTTACGATGGGGTTGCAATCCTTTGTGTGTGTGTGTGTGTGTGTGTGTGTGTGTGTGTGTGTGTGTGTGTGTGTGTGTGCCGGCACGTGGGTGCGCTGTGGGTCAGTGCGCGTTTACGCCAGATGGAACAGCTTCTGGTTTTTGGAGGTTTTCTTTTTTTTCAGTTTTGCGGCACAACTTGCTGCACCTCACCTCACGGGCTCTGCGAGGACGGCGCTGCGCGCGGCTCTGTGAGTCGAGCGTCCAACACCAGCGGGTATTTACTCGTGTGCCTCCGGGTAGGTTGCCAGGAAATAGCGACCGTTGCCAAGACGATGAGGGGGTTTTGCCTGGAAGCGTCATTACCAGGGCAACTCATCATTGTCAGCTTCAATTGACTTTGTCACACAAGGGCAACGAAACTTTCTGTTGTCATGCTATTTGTGGTGATTACAACGATCAGTTTATAAATGTGGTCCTGAGGGCAGATTTGTTCCAGCTGAATTTTTTGGAAAACTCTCTTTTTTCGGGGAGGGGGGACATGGCAACCCGCATGACGTGACTGTTGCGCAGCAGTGCCAAAACGATTTGCACAATCACCGTAATAATTTGTGCTGGACAAACGCAAAAGCCAAGTTTGAATCACGCAGAGCAGAGAGAGAGAGAGAGAGAGAGAGAGAGAGAGAGAGAGCCAGCCAGCAAGCCAAACAGACAGACAGACAGACTCACTCACACACACACACACACACACACACACACACACACACACACACACACAGCGGCATTCTGTTCTTGACGATTCGCCCGATCAAAGTGAAAACGAACGCGTTGTTTGTTCAGTTTGTGTGTCTGTATTAGCATAAGTTATTCAAATCTCACAGAACTTCAGTCGCGCGGACCATAAAAGATACAATGCATAGTTGTCTCGTGATCCTTAAACTGTAACTTTAAAAAGTTTCTTGATACAGAATAATCTCAGTAAAATCAGAGCGAATTAAAAACTTGCTTCCTTCCTTCCTTCCGTGCCTTCACCGTAGGAAAATACAAAGAACCAGGATACGCTCGTAAAAGTGTACAAAACTTTTCTTTGGTACAAGTGGATGACGCACGTTGGCAAACATACAAATGGCAAGGTTTCGAGGAACGCGGCCAAAACACATCCTGACTGACTGGTCTGCAAATCGTGGAATCATCTCAGATATTTTTTTCTCTTTCATCTGGCAAAAAGACATTTATGCAAGACACGGGTTACTGTGTTCACAAGTCAAGCCTACCCAACCTTCTAACTTAAATAGTTCAGTTCAACACACTTTAAATAGTGAATATTACATTTTTTTATCCCAAAATGCATAATAAATTAGTCAATAAATAACAATAAATAACCTACACTATTTGTACAGGTTCTACACTGCTGTGATTTGCGTGTGTTCAGAAGGTGATTCATGATATGGTTCTGCAAGTACATGTACGTTTTACAGTACACTGTTTGAAAGAAAGACGTTCAGAGTTTGCCCGCTGCATACACAGCTTTACCCTGGGTGGTTCTTAGCATTTCGTATGTACACGATGTTGTTCGATGTGCGTGTTCGAGTGACGAGCCGAACAAACCACGGCACTCGCGCCTTCAAGTGCGAACGGCTCACGCAGTGCGTTCAGCACGTGACCCGAACACGTGACACGTGGTGATGCGCATGCGTCGTCTGTGACGCACGTCACGTGACTTTTACCCACCACGTTGAGCGTGTGAAGTGGCAGCGCGAATCCTGATGACGTATAGCCCTTGATATTTATCAATTACAAAGTTGCATTTTTATCGTAAAAAAATGTTCGTAGCACCATGGTGAATCGAGTGATCACAATGAGGAGAAAGTGCGTGCCAAAACAAAGCGAACGAACGTTCGTTCGTTTTCACATCAGCTACCTTTACATTGGATGATCACTGAACTGAAGGACTGAATACAACGGGACATTCGTACATCTGCGCACGTACTGGATCTCAGTGTGTGTGAGCTGCAGTTGTGAAACAAAGACACTGAAGTGAAGGGATGCATGATGTCCAATCTTACATGGAGGTACACTTGGGTCTGGTTCACACTGGACGCCGGAAACAACAGTGTGTGAGGCGACCGGTGTGAACCGGACCTCAGTTCTCAACAACGCATGCACGCGAACGCATTCAATCCAGATTTGACCACACGACCGCAAAATGCCGGACGCACTTACAAAGTCTCACCTATAAGATCTATAGCAACGCACTGGTTCCTAAGCTACGTATAGCACCAACCCCACTACAGGTTTTTGCATATTACAAGGTTTCCCTACCAACGAGCTGTTAATGATACTTACATGTGGGAGACTAGAAACCACACTCGATGCGACCTCGATGCTTGAAATAATCGTGTATGCATGGACACGTCACGCGTTTCTGTGCGAGGGGACACAGCTCCGAACTTACGTCTTTTTTGGCCTTTCCCTGCCCACTGGGGGCCACGTGACACTTTCATTCAGAGACTTTTGGAGCCCTGCCCCCACGTCCTCTGAACTGTGACGTCATCATGCACGTGTGTGTGAGTACATGTATCAACTCTGTTACAGCGAACTGCGAAGCGCCGCCAAGAATCCACAAAAAAATCACCCACTTTTTGAACCAAAAAATTCATCCGAACGAAAAAGCGATGTGTTATGGCTGTGTCAGCAACGCACTGATCCATGAAACCTATGTACACAGGAATTGTACAACCGTCGGACCTCCAGCGCACAGGCTGAGCGACGTTTCACTCACCCAGGTAAAAGCTGGCTTTTCAACAGGAGTCATACAACAATTGAAGTGTTTTTGACCAATGCGCTTGAACTGGGAAGCCACTGGTGGCGTTTCGCTTGGGTCCAACACAAAACACGTACACGGGATGTAGCACTGGCGTCCAAACCGGATTGGTTAGCGGCTTCTGGTTTGGCTTATGTTAGCACTTGTCACTCAACCAGCTGAACAACTCACACAACTCTGATGCACGGCTTGACCCACACTCCTCACGTTCACACAAATTCCTCCAACAAATAACGGGTGAATAAAATCCTCTCAACAATATCCAATTGCTCCAATAAAAATCTCTTGTTCATGACCAAACCCTATCGCATGCACAACCAGAGCAACGCTTGCCATAGCAACGCACACCATAGCAACGCACACCATAGCAACGCACACCATAGCAACGCAGAATCGCGTTGTGAGAATCATAGGAAATAAATACGTCACGTGAGTATCATGTGATGATGAGATTATTTTCTCCCCAAAACTGTCTCTGATTATAAATTCAAAACAAAAATCATAAATAAAACGAGTTTTTCACACCATTTACATTGCTTTCCATCTTGAAGTGTTGCATAGATACAAATTTTCGCAGGACTTTCGTGCCTGATTTCTGCTGAGTCAGAAACTCGTTGGTTTCCATGACGATGCAGTGAGACTCGCACACAGAACATCAATACTCAAACACTCAACACTCAAATATCCGGAAACACAACCGAACGAATAAATAGGGCGTTAAATTAGTAGAAACAGGTCCAACGGTGTTTCAAATCTCCACAAACGTCTTCTACCGTAATCAAACGCACACAGTGTACAGCTGAATAAATTAATCCCAAACCTCCTCAGCAATAAATACTCAAAAAAAGTTAGGATCGCCTGATCCCACTCTCAGGTACATGTACAACCGCGCCGCACCCCTGAGTCACGCTGCGTCCGCGTCTGTGACGTAACGCACCGCCAAACGGAGGTTCGGCTCCAGAATACGCGGAGAGAAGCAGTGTGCTCCAGGGGCGAAGCCTCAGGCCCGTGTCACACTGGATGCGTCTGCACATGCGCGTCCATGCACGCGTGCGTCCTCACACCCAGCGTGGAACAGGCTTCCCAATAGATATATTGCTTGCACGTTCTCCCTGCCACGTCAAAAAGTGAGATTCCTGCACCTCACGAAAAAAATCTGAACCACAAACAAATGTTACTGCCCCACATGTGGTCATCAGTGAATCTGAACACCCCCTCCTCCCGCCAGGTTCCAGGATCGGGGGTCCAAGCGTGTAAACCACCAGGGATTCGCCAGAACCCTCTTTTTCGGAAATCCCCGCAGACAGCCCATTCAACTGACACTTGGTTTCTCAAAATCCCTTTGACTGAACATCTCACAGTGCGATGGGTCAGAGCAGGGGGAGGGGGTCTTGCTCAGCGTACACTGCAGGACAGACCTGACGTCTTCCTCTCAACACCATGCGTGCTTTGTTTTCCCAAACACCAGGGGGCCCTGGGTCCGCTCCCTTTGGCAAAATTTTTAAGGTTGAATGTCTCCCCCTGCGGGCCCCACTGACCAGATCGCGCACGCACCTCGGTGCCCACTCCAGTCCAAAGCACCAGGTCTGTCCACTCTCTGACCACTCAAATCATAACCAGCAAAACTTCAAATCAAAATATCATACACCTTTGGCAATAAGTTTGGTCACTTTACACAAGTAACGTAATGGTCCCTCTAAGGCTATCAAAATGCATTCGCTGTACTTACTACATAAGTCATGAGGGAGTTGAATGTGAATCCAAGTCACGTGCAGGATGCACCGGAAGTTACGTCAGTCACTTCCGCCTGATTTTCTAATCCACGTGTTTTTTGCACCAATGGATGTGTTGACGACACCAACGTCAGCAGGTTCTTCAGGGGCACCAAGGTCACTCCAATTGGTGTCATGGTAACAGGTGCCCATGTCACAAGGTCCCCAATGTCCCTGTGGAAATCTACGGAATTCACTCACAAAGGCCACGACCACTGCAGTCTCAATGCCTTGAAGTGTTTGCATCATTGTTGTTGTGCCTGAGAGTCCAGTGAGGCCACGTGACTTTGTTTACTCCTGCAGGTCAGCTGACCCTGCTGGACCCGCCCCCTGCTGCAGGTCAGTTGATCCTGGTGGGCGAGAGATGGCGGTGCAGGTTGTCGTTCTGACTGTGTCGGTTGCGGGACTTGCGGGTGGAGAAGATTTTGTCGCAGCCCTTGATTGTGCAGTGGAACATCTCTTTCGGGTGCACCTTCTCAAAGTGTTCCTTCAGGTGCAGGTTGTCCCGGAACTTCTGCGTGCACACGTGACACTTGACCATACCGTCCTTGTCCGGTTTGGGGCACTCGTTTTCTTCCGTGGCGGGGGCCTCCGCCTCCCCGTTGAGTTTGTCCTCCTCGCCCGGGGAGGCTGGGGACGGGGGCGGGCTGCCCGGGGCACCGTTGGTCAGCGGGGTCTGGCCTTTGTTCCCATTGGCTGGCTGCTGGTCGTCCGGGGCAACGCCGTCCTCCCGCGTCGTCGTAGCACCATCGTCGTCAGGCTCGTATCTTGGCAACGCGACGTTGCCGTTGAAGTTCTGGTTGTCATAGATACGAGGTAGGAACTCGTCGCGGAGGCTGTTGCCGTTGCTGTTGCTGTTGTTGCTGCGGGTGCTGATTTTGCTGTCGCCCTCTGTGGAGGAAGTGGAGAGGAGCTTCCGGTGTAGGTTGAGATTCGCGCTGTGTCGGTCACGGCTGCGCTTGGACGGGAAGGCGGCGTTACACCCCTCCACGTTGCACGTGTGCATCAGCTTGAGGTGCACGTTCTGGAAGTGCGTCTTGAGGCTGAAGTGGTTCTGGAAGATCCTGCCGCAGACGGAGCACTTCTTGGGGTTGTCCTTGTCCAGAGGGATGTCCTCGCCCAAGTCGTTGTCGTTGTTGTTGGCCATGTCGTCCTGGCTCAACGCGGCGTCGACGTCAGAGTCGGCATCGTCGGAAGCGTCGCCGCCGGAGTTGAGCGACGACACGGACGAGATGGACGTGTTCGGCGTCGAGATGTTGGGCGTCCCCGAGTCGTCGTCAAGGTTACGGCCCACTTCCGGTTCAGGGTCAACGGGTCCGTTCGTCAGACCGGAAGTGGCGCCGGAAGCGTCGTCGCTGACGCCGGCGTCCCGCAGCGTTGCCTTGGAGATGGAGTCCATGTGTTTGATGGCGTTGGCGCGGATCTCGTGAAAGCTGTTAGAGGGCGCCACCGCCATCGCGTCGTTGACGGCGTCCTCTGAGTCCGAGGCGTGTTTTGATTGGTTGCTGGCGGCGTCGTCTTCAGCGCGCATGTCATCCAACATGGCGGCGTCCTCGGACCTGTTTCCGTCCTCCTCCATGCCGGACGAGTCTCTGTCGGACGCGGGTTTGAAGCTGAGATCCTGCGGCAGCATTCCGGTGTCGTGGTGCTCCATGGAGTTCTCATCACTGATGAAGAGGTCCTCCATCTGCGCGCAGCGCGTCGGCACGTTGCTTTTCCGCTTCCTGCGCCCGCTGCCGCCATTAGAGGGCGGTGGTGGCGCCACTGACGGCGTCGGCGCCGTCGGCTCCACCCGGGCCTCCGTCGCGCGTGAAAGATCCGTAGCATCATCGTCGTGGGGATCCAGGTCGAAGTCGAGTTTCTGGATTTTCCCCGGGGTGGGCTCGAGGCCTCCCATCTGGGCGACGGCGGCGGCGGCGGCTGCGGCCTGCGCCATGTAGTATCGCTTCTCGAGCCCGGCCTGCAGCTCCTTCTCATCGGCAGAGGGCGAGTCCATCGGCTTAATCTCAATCGGCATGACGGGGAGGGTCGGGGGCATGTGCGCCATGTGCATCCCCGGGGGAACCTGAGACGGCAGCGCCGCTGTGCTAGAGGGCAGCACCGGCATGGCGGGCGGGGACGGCAGCGGCTTGCTCTCGTCCGCGAGGGAGGCGCCCTCTGGGTACTTGCGCTTGTTGGTCGGCATGTGGAGCTTGGGGTTCGGGTTGGCGCTGTGGCGGTTGCGGGAGCGGCGCGAACTAAACATCATGTTGCAGCCCTCTACCGTGCATTTGTGCATCTCCTTGAGATGGACGGCGCTGTAGTGGATCTTGAGCGCCCCCTTGTCGCAGAAGGTTTTGTTGCAGGCGGTGCAGAGGACGCGCTTCTTGCCGCTAGGGGACACGAAGGACTGACCGAAGGTCGGGTTGGGTTGCCATTGCCGTTTCATGGGGTTGGAGGATTTGCGCAGATGCTTGATTTTCTTGTCGGCGAATACGGAGCTGGAGAGCATGGCAGGGTGTTGGCTCAGGTCCGCGGCCTGGAGGGCAGGGTGCGGGGGCTGCAGGGCGTGGTGGTGATGGTGGTGCGTCTTGGTGCTGTAGTTGATGACACCGCCACCGCCGCCGCCGCCGTCAGAGCTGTCGTCGTCAGAGATGGCACCGCCGCCGCCGACGCCGCCTCGGAGGTCCTCGGGCGTTTCCGTCTTGGGCGTTGAGATGGGCGTCGTGTTGAGCGACATTCCCGTCGACGCGCCCGGGGACGTCGACGTGGACGTAGCGAGGGAGAGGTTCTCCGGGCTCTTGCTGCTGCCCAGCAGGGAAGGCGGGATACTCTTGTCCGAGGCGCCAGGGGACGCCAGCGGCGACGCATGCGCGGCGCTGCGGTAGTCAAACGGCTGCATGCCCTGAAGACGCGTCAGCGGGGATGACGTGATGGGCGTCGGGCTGTGCTGCTGTAACGCCGCCAGCGCCTCCCGGCCCCCGCCACCGCTGCCGGGGGAGTACGCCGCCTGCATCACCGCCGTCGGGCTGAGCATGCGCGGAGACGCCGAGCTGGACGCCGCCGCCGACGCCGTCGTGGTGACAGCGCCGCCGGCACCGGCGCCAGGAAACGCCGCGCCACGACTGAGCAACGCCGCCGCCGTGGCGCCGTAACTTCTCAGGTAACTCTGCTGGATACTGAGGTTACTCCGCTCAATGAACTTCTTGATCTCAGAGTCGTTCTTGACAGTGGTGGTGCTCGGGATGGACGGCGCCCTCTCCCGAGAGTCGCGCGTGTCCGACAGGATGATCTCCTGCGCGATGGACTTGGTCTCCCCGAAGCGGAGGAACTGCTGCAGAATGACCTGCTCCTCGTCACGCGTCGCGATCGTCCACTTGTCGAGCACGCGTCCTGATGTCGGGTCCTGCAAGTACAGCGAGGTCAGCGTCAAGGTCACAGAGGTCAATCAGATCCAGGGACACTTTAGACCCTGAAGCAGGTGGAAGGAAAGCGGCATCCGTTCCAGTGGCGGGGAGGACCAAGCAGATTTTTGTGTTCGCTCCTATGGCATGTCCAGTCAGAGTGTGGCTGCGACCCTGTGCTCGACAGGAAGTTGTGAGGGGATTGTGCTGCAGAGACATTTGTCTTCTGGAGCCATGCCCAGAGGGCACAGGCCCTCATGGCTCCTCAGCACGTGTGTCAGTTCAGCCCGTTACACCGGTGTCACCATCTGGATTCCACTGACGCTGATGAGCGCGTGTCATTCATTGAGTCGAGACGCACGACGGGACGCTGCGCTGCGCATGCGCGATTCATCAGGGGACGCAGCTGCTCCAATTGGCGCGCTCAAAGAGGACTCGAGATAATCTCACAGATCTTTACAGCAGATCGTCCCCAGAAGCTGCGCTGAACGGACTGAGATCAGTCCTGGTGCCACAGTGAGTGTTGGACAAAAACGTGTATCGGCCAGAGCGACAAATTGCAGCTGGTTTCAGCCAGTTATTCTCTTGAAGCTGCAACGCTTTGCTTTTGAAAGAAAAGTTCTCGTTCATTGCACGCGTTGAGCAAGGATAAGTGGGCGGTACTGTCCACAACTGTCCCATGGACTGAGTGTGACTTTTCCAGTGCTCAGCACCACCGCATGGGCCACCAAACACACTGCGACCCACCCGCCTCCACTGCTGTTACGCTGGGAAAACCCTCGCCCCCACCGCACCAGCGTGCACCACTACCACCCAGCCTTCCACCCTCATTGCTGTCAAACGCACCCTGCAACACTGAGCGTCACCCTTCCTCCTCGCATTTGAAAGGAATGGGCGGGTCACCCACCCGCCGTCCAAACCTCCCACCACCGCCCCCGCCCACACTCCCAATACAACACCACAACCCCTTCGCCCTATGCCTCTCCGCCCAGAGCTCAATGGACCCCACTGCTCCTGCTCTCATTGACGCAGAATGGGCGGCCCTCGGGTCATTGTGGGCGGCTGCGCACAGGTGGGAGTAAGCGGCGCGCAGTGTGATGGCGCATCGCGGACGCTGCTCAGCGCGGCGTCTTATTGATGACGTCCACAATACGCAGCGACAGAGCAGGAGGAGGAGCCGGTGTGATGGGAGGCCAGATACCCGGAACCAAAAGACACGGGAGTCAAGCTATTTCAAGGCCCACCTGAAATGACCACTCACCAAAGCTCCGAGTGGCCTGTGACAACAAAACTCAAACGTGTGAGTTGAAATGAGGAGGTACGAGGTGACGGGCAGGAGCTGAGAGGAGCAGGAGCAGGGGTCCAGGGCCAGCCTGCCTTTACCTCGGCAGAGCATCCCAGCCTTCACCCCGTGTCAAAAACATGTAGTGTCTCCCCATTTCGTTTCACCGGTGCGACGGAGATGGCCAAACCCCAAAACCAGAAGACACGGGAGTCAAGCTATTTCAAGGTCCACCTGAAATGGCCAAACACTCAAGAAGGCTCTGAGTGGTGTTTTTCAGGTTGGACCTGACGCAAAAGGAGAACGTGGGTTTCTGGCCATTTCAGGTTGCACTCAAGACTTGGAGAATGGATGTTTGGCCATTTTAAGTCCAGCCTGAAGTGGCCCTGCACCCGTATCTGGGTGTGCCCGTGTCTCCTCATTCCATTGCACCGGCCCCATTCCCCCACTGCTCCAACACCGCCGCCTCGCCCGGGACGGCGCAGCTTCTTTCATCCGTCCGTCCGCTCCTCTGCCCCCAGTCTGATAATTTTTGTAATAAAATTAACCTCGTGAGAGTTGAAAAGCCTTGAGTCATGGAAGCCTCCCCGGGTCCTCGGAGGGGATTTGTACGCGTCTCGGCTGGACGGGGCCCGCGCCATGGCTGCTCCGCTGCCCACAGGCACCCGCTTTGACAAGGCACAAATTAGATCTCACTGACACAGGCCGCTTGTCTATCAATGATTCCTCGTGGCGCTGGGGACCAGCGAGCAATATCCACGTGTCCACACTTGGGCCATTAGAGCGGCGCGGGCCGCGGCCCCTGGGCCCGCGGGCGGCCCTGCCCCGGCCCCCGAGCGGCCCTGCCCCTGAGCCCCGGGGGCGCTGCGCGGCTTACCGGAGCCCCGCATCCCCCGTCCCCGCTGAACACGCATATCGCAGTCCTCGAGGATCAGGCTGAGCCGCAGCATCTGTGAGATTACCCATTGAGTTTCTCCTTTTCTTCTCTTCCTTTGACTTGTGGATGCAAAAATGAAATTGACGCACTGTGGTGCTGCAGGCCAGAGTTTCTGTGCAACACCCAACAGCACAGAACGGAAATCTGTCCTGCGTAGCTTGAAGCTGAGAAAACCCTTGAAAACATGAGGTAGCTTTCAAGGCCTTTTCATCCAGAAAGCAGCATTCCACACGGAGAACATTTTTGATTGGCCTGGCCTCTGTCTCCGAAATACACCCTCTCCAGACAAAGGTGGCCCTTCTTGGATCGAAGACAACCATTTTTATCTGCGAGTGACTAAAGTTGCCCAGGGCTCAATTGCGACTTGTTTCTGTGTCCACAGAACACATCTCACAGCATCACGTCCGTGTCTTCAGACGAAAATGCCTTCATGCTGGCCAAACAAACCACGTGGCCCGAGTTGAAGTCTGGACCGCGTCGCCTGGACGTGTCACGTGCATTAGAAACGCATCAGCGCGAACGTGTGAGAGAGCACTCTGCGAACATGACACGGACGCGGACAGGTCGCGGTGACCTGCATGGTCGCGTCACACCCCGCCCACCCGGTCCCTGGTCCCCCGGCTCTATTTGCGGGCGTCAGTCCTCCACTCGTCCCACATTATTCACCGTCCGCTCGGCGAGGCGACCGCGCCGCCGCTAACACCTCGTAATGGACACATAATGCACATGCCACAAGTACGCAATGCCTGGCACCAAAAAATTAACCCCCGAAGGACCCTGGACTTGATAGAGGCAAAGTGGCTGTCAACGACCCCGCTCATGTAATTTTTACCGGAGGTACTTGAGGCAGGGGTAGGGGCGCGACGCTAAGTGCGTCCGGAGGACTGGACCGGTGCGCGGCGGACTCGTGTCTGTTCACGCATGCGTCACCAGGCGTCACGTGGTCGGGCGCGACCAGACAGCCTGACCCGGCCCGGGAACTTCAGTGTGAAACTTGGGTTCTGTGGAACTGGCTGCAACCTGCAGTGTGTTACCTGCTGAATGAACGGGGCAGAAACAACAATGCACGCCTGTACCTGCTTTGGAATTGCAGCTCCCATCTCCCAATGAACGCTGCGCGCACAGGCCAGGAACACACTGGCTGCGTTCATGCGTTGCGCCCCTGCACCAGTCAATGGGCAACCAGTTTGTGTCCCTGCAATGGACTCCTGTGTCCTGAGGTCAGCGCAGCGTCCATTGACTCGTCCAGGGGCGCCTCTCCCTCACGACGCGGTGTTGCGCGGGGCTTGTCCGGGTGTTTGTTTGCAAGCCGGGCGGAATCCCGGTCTAATTTAATTGTGACGGAGGAAACAGCGCCGCGCGGGGCGGGGCGGGCGCTGATGTCCCCCGGGGGAGGAGACGCCTCGTTAACACACGGAGACCCGCAGATTTGTCTGCGTTAGGCGACCGAGGAGGAACGGGCCGGGCTGCCAAGTGACGTTGGGGGTGTGAATCAGGAACTGCGCGCGCGACACGCCAGGAGATGTTGCAAAGGGCGGGACAGCGAGGACGGCGCTGCGATGGTGGGGCGGCGCAGATGGCGCTTTGCACGAGGTGCGGGGACGGCGCTGTGGCCGTCGCTGTACAACCACGCCCAGTTCCACGACCTGCAGTCCGACGTAAACCGGACGCTTCACACGAACTGCATGCGCGGTGCAGGGGCAAGATTGTCATTCTTCTGTCAAATGCCTCAAGTCTTGTAAATGACCCCTAAAACCGTGATCACACACCTCACTCAAGGTTAATGTCCGAAAAGGGTCTTCGTTTTCTTGCAACAGCAACACTCACTCTCGCTGTTGCTTCTTGTGTGGATGAGTGTAATGTGTGACGTGTTCCTGCCAAAGGGTCAGACTGCAGTCCCCTCTCAACGCAGTGTGCACCGAGTCCCCATCTCAGCCATTCGTCCCTTTCATGCGGCGGTCCCATCCCCGGTCCATGCTCCCGTCCACACACTCCGGTCCCAGCCCGGTCCTCACGCCGCCCGGCCACATTTTCTCCGATTCTCATTATCAAATGACACCCATTTGGGGGCCTTGGAAATTATCAATCTTTGAACTGCAATCAAAAGTTGCATGGCAGGGCCCAAGAAAAATAGTTCCCCGTGGACGCCCGCGCGGTGCCTCGGACCAAACAGTATCATTACGCGGACCCGCTCCGCCATGATTGCGGCCATTTTTCAATCACCCGCCCAAATCAGACTGGGAATTAAAAATGTCGCAGTATATTTCGGGGAGGGTCCATTTTGTCCTCAGTTTCGGTAATTGGGCTCGTCCGCCCCGGCTGCGCTGTGAGGACTGGACCCTGGACAGCGAGTCGGGGCAGCGGTCAATCGGACACAGCGTGTGTGGACTGACACTGAGACACCAATGTGTCGAGTTTGCAAAGTTGCATTCGGAAGAAGCTCACGCAAAAGGAAGTTCTGCGAGGCGAGGGGGGTTTGGCCACTGTGTGGGCGTCGCAAAATGCTCATGTAGCACGAAGGACCGATTCAATTCTCACACCAAGCAATGAAAAAAACACACGAAAATAGCCTCAGTGCCTCTGCAAACATGATTTGTTCAGATTCAGTGGTTTGGTTGAGTTTTTCATCGCTTCGTTTTGAAGGACACGTGACATTTTGTCTTGAAGGACACGTGACAGTTCACGTGACGCGAAACGCGGTTGCGCGTCGCGTCGTGTGTTGACAGCGTCACGGCGCATGACCGTGGAGACCACGTGAGCGGACAGACCTGACCGCAGCCCGGCCGCCGCCACCACCGCGCATCTAAGGGGGACCGAGCTGGGCTCTCACGCACACTGAACCATTGTTAACCGTCAAAGTCACCACTTCCAATCACCCCAGGAAAGCAATGAAAGAATCCAGGAGGGGGCGCATGATGGTCCTCAGGCGCGGAGCCACCATCGAACACACCCACGGTGACGCAATAGCGCGTGTGCCTGTCATCATCAAACACACCCAGGAACAGGTCACAGCGCAGCCGCAGCAGAAGGAAGTAAACGGCACATCGGGCGCGGGACCGCGGGGACCCATCCGCGGTGCGTGTAAGACGCTCGTTGCCCCGGCTCCCGCTCCGCCCCGGGACCCAGGCTAATCCGTCCTGCACGGCCGCCTCGCAGTGGTCAAAATGTAAATAACGTCGTCTTGACAACCATCATCTCTCACTATCTCCAGCCTCCATCAGTGGCGGGGGGTGGGTGGGTGGAGATGAGATGTGTCCAGACAACACGGAGCAGATGCTGATCTGGAGTCTGCTGGGAAGGACAAGGATCAAGTCTCAACTTCTGGTGTCAGAGAGATGTCATATTTCTGTTGGTTCTTCTGTTGTTGCAGCTTTTGCTGGTATCACAATTATTGTTTTCAACGTTCTTCTGAGCTTTAGCCTTGAGTACAGTGGCAGAGAGACAGAGACACAGCGCGCAGAAAGAGACACAGAGACAGCGCACGAACAAAGAGCCTGACATCGCAAGTGCTCGCCTCATGCACTGACTCGATGGACAGAGGCAGAGACAGTGTGACACACGGACTTTGTGTGAAGCTGGCGAACTCCACACCCACATGACCATAGCCGACGCACAGACACAGTGGACGCACACACGTCGTCTGACGCACGGGTGACGCAGCGCAAACCGGGCGATCCGTGGGCCTGGAGGCCTGCAGGGCCTGCCCCATACCCACTCTAGGCGAGCACCCAGAACAGCTCAACCACAACCCGAACAGCGTGTGACGCACGTTTGACGCAGCGTGACGCACCCACGGACGCAGCGTGAACCTGGCGATGGGCGTGTCTCCGTCCCCACCGCGCCGGACGCCATTACATGTGGACCACAGCCCGGACTCTGATCCATACGGCGCGTCCGACGTGGGCCTCGTTCTCACTATTTATGGGCGCGCCCCTATGACACGCGCTGATTGCAAATCTTCCCTATTAATTCCTGACTCCGGAATAGCGGCCGCATGGACAGACATTCCGAGCCGTCGGACTCTTTTGCCCGCGGATCAAGTGTGGAGGTTATGGGGTCCCCTCGGAGTGATTCCGAGTCATTTCTCACCAGTTGAGTTCTGTCCATATTTTGCGCGTTCGCTCCGCTGTCATCGTTGAAATCATCCAGCATCTTCAAGGGAGTTGAAGGAAACAAAAGGACAAACGTGAGAAAAAATTCAGCTGCGAGAATATTTTTGAATGCAACGGCAAATAGCAACAGAACTGCGTTTGAAAACTTGAAATTCCAGGGGAGGGGACAGCGCCCAGGGGCGGACAGTGACCATGAAAAGATACATCTGTCCCTGTGCTGCAGATCCAAGCTGCGAGTTCATCTGTGTGTCAGACTCTGCTGGGATCACCGCTGACTAAATTCTCGACCGCCTTGCGGTGGGGGGGCGCCCCCTGATCAAAATCCTGGAGCCGCCCCTGATTCACCACCTTGATCCGTTGAAGTGCGCGGTTTGTTGGCATTGGCAGGCCTCCAAAGAAGTCAGTCTCCCTCGCAGTGCGTTCTCCGGCGGAGAGCAGAGCAGAGCGCACGAGGCTCCGCCGCCGTGAGCTGAGGGTCGGCGGGAGCCTAGGGGAACCGCGCCGGGCGGTGTGCTGGGGAGGCGGCGCGGGCGGGACTGCGGTTTACCGCACAACCAAGAGGCATCTGGAGTCTGGAACCAACGTTCCTGCATCCAGATCACGGCAGCGTCCTGGCATCCAGAGATTTCACTGTTTCTGCAAGAGCTACATACACCATCATTCAAGTTTCTTTTGCAAATGTACGTTTTTGCAGCTTTGCTGCTGCGACAAGTCTTCCAACTCTGCCATGCAGCAGCAACTCCTCCGTTTCCTCCGCGGACGGCGCGGCGGCCTCTCCCCTTCTGCACCACAGACCTGAGACCCACCGCTCCAGATGCAGAACCACGTCACACACCGTACAGACGCCAGGAATCCGTCAGCTCTGAGACAGGACGGTGCTGCTGCTGTAGCAGCAGACCCGCTCCACACTGAAGACGTCGTGCGCAGCGTCCCTGCACAAGTTCACTGACGCTGCGTCCACTCAATGACGTGTTGACTTTACGCACGCTTTGCGTCTTGACACGTTCATAGACGCTGCGACGCAACGCGTGACGCATCAAGGCCAAAAAACATCTCTCCAGCTTTTCACTGACAAGACGGGTGTTATGTCCTGAGTGGGGTTCTGGAAGCACTGCAACAGCACAATCAAGATCTTGTGCGTTCACGCACTTTCACCTTCCAAAGTTCTTCAGAGCTCTGATATTCAGGACCAGAGAAATAATGTAGCCGTTTCTATTTTCGAGTGACCATTGGCCGCGATTGAAAGGTTGAGGAGAGAGCGACTTTTCGAGCGTCCTTCCCAGGCGCCAGTGCGTCTGCGTCTGCGCGGCTGTGGCGCCCCCGCCTGGCGTCTCCTGACCTTGACCTTCGGGTCTCTCTCCCACCTTGAGCGGTGTCGCTCAGACGGAGCGCAGCCGCCGCTGATGAGTGTTCGCCGTCGCGGAACCCTTCACAGTCCACGGACCCCACAGCTCCGGGGAGGGAGGGGCGGATCCAGTGACCCCCTCGTGAGGAAAACTTCAAAACCTGGACACCCCCATCTCTCTCTCTCTCTCTCTCTCTTCTCTCTCTTCTCTCTCTGTCTCTTTCTGTTTATCTCTGCCTCTGACTTTCTTTCTCCCTTTGTCTTTGTTTATCTGTCTGTCTCTCTCCCTGTAATTGTCTCTCTATCACTGTCTCTCTCTGTGTTTGTCATAGACGAGGTATTCATGTTCTGGTGTCGCCTCAGAGCACAGACTCCCTCTTCTCCATCACGTCCCTTCGCCTACGGACCCCTCCACACCAACCAAAGTACCCGCGGCTCCTCTCTCCACGCTCCGTTCATCGTAAACATCAGTACATCACCATCAGCGTACTGCCAGCGTACTTACGTCTTGCGTGAGTGCGCAAAAACGTTACAGCATGACATTTCCAAGGTGGCGAAATTTACTGGGCGGTTTGGTGTGGTCTTTGCGAAGGTCGCGTCTGTTATATTTTCCTCATTAGAGCAACTAATTTTCTACCGCAGTTTTTTCCACCTTGGGGTTGGTTTATGCGGAACAAACTCAGCGCTGGGGATAAGAGTGAGATACGAGACTTGGGGAACACGTGAACTGGTGCCAAGGATCTTTGGAACAATTGAGGGTCAAGAATGGACAAGGGATTTCTTTGTCATGATCAGGTCATGAAGGCGCAAAGAGAGAGAGAGAGAGAGAGAGAGAGAGAGAGTGTGTTGTGTGTATGTGTGTGACAGAGAAAGAGAGATAAAGCGAGAGAAAGAGAGAGAGAGAGAGTGTGTGTGTGTTGTGTGTATGTGTGTGACAGAGAAAGAGAGATAAAGCGAGAGAAAGAGAGAAAGAGAAAGAGAGAGAGAGAGAGAGAGAGAGAGAGTCAGTGTGTCTGTGCGTGAAAGACAAACAATTGGAGAGCAACCTTCGTCTCTTCTCTGAGTCCTTCCCTGATGCCCTGATCAATGAGTGAGTGTGTGTGTGTGTGCGTGCGCCTCTGTGAGTGTGTTTGAGCGCATACATGTGTGCGCATTCGCAAGCGCACGCTCTTTCTACACCTGAAACTTCTCTCTGCGGTTGACTCTTCTCTCAGAGACCCCGGTTCACATCGGATCCAGCAGCAGCTGCTCCTCAGCTCTGTTCCGCGCGGCGCTCGCTGACTACACCGCGGCCACAGATGATGGATCCCCGCGCACCGGCGCAGCGTGAGGGTGCCCCCGAATCTGCTTTTCAATCAGCAATTTCTTGCATGGGATGCCTGGCGTCGCTGCGTGGCAGTTCTGACTGACTCTGCCGGAGCGTAGTTCTGTCCGGGCTCTGCTGCAGGGAGAAGAGGGTCTGTTCACCTGTGTATGAGGAGAAACCTATTTTCTCTCTGCAGTGTATGACGTTCTGCAGTTGGACAGGAAAGTGAAGTGGACGTAAGGCATGCTGCATGCCAGGCGTTTTGTGTCAATCTGGTGTTTGCTCACATCACGAGTACTGCGCAAAACAGCTTTGCGCAAGTTTCTGAGCAGACAGCTTCAGGACTTCTGTGAGTTCGGGGTTTTCCCACGGGAAGAGAAAAGTGTCAAAACATTCACCTCTGAGACATGGGACCAATGCTGAGGTGGAGAGATCCAGTTTTACAAGTTTTCCCTCCCTTTTGAAAGTTCTCGTTTCTTCCACGTACCTTTTGGCCGTGGAAATTTGCTCCCGTAACCCAGATCAAACTTCACGCGTCGCGCGCAGACGTTTCTGTCTCATTCAGGTGTTTTTTTTCTGCAAGGCTGAAGATGGAGGCTCCTTGGGGTGTGACCTTCCTTGACTTAGTCCCGGATCCGCCCCTGGGGTCATTTTATTTCCTGCATGGCTGGTCAGATCGCTTCCGCAGCTGCTCCTCACTGACTGATCTGGAGCTGCGAGTCCAAGTCCAGCAAAGCCAACGCCAAACGAGTGGCCGCGCAGGTGACGCCCCAATGGCAGATTCAGGTGGCGAATTCAGCGTTTGGTCGAGGGGATCCCGACCCCTTTCAGTGGGCTCCAACTTCATTTTGTACCATTTCACAGTGTCTATTTTCACCTGTGGCACATGGAGGTGAATTCATACTTTTTTTCAGGGATCTGTGGGGCAACGCTCCAATGACCCCCCCTCCCTGGATCCGCCTTTGGGACTCATGTCACACGTGAAAGTTCGCAGGGTGGAGTTTTGCTCCTTTTTTAAGTTTTTCTGCGGCGTTGTTTGTAAGCTGGCCAACTGAGCCTTCCGTCCGTTCACACCGCTCATCTGTTACAGCGGCTTTCTTTGTTAATTGTTGACGTCCATACGTCTCCCGGCCGCACAGGTTTACTTTGCTCTGTCTACTTTGTTGCAGTTTGCTCTTGAAAAACTCTGCGTTCACAAAGGTAACCCGCTGAGAGCTGTATTCCTTGAGAAACTTTGTCTTTGTCTCTCTCTCTCTCACTCTTTCTCTCTCACTATCTCTCTCTCACTCTCTTCATCTCTCTCTGTCTCTCCCTCCCTCCCTCCTTCCCTCCCTCTCTCTCTCTCTCTCTCTCTCTCTCTCTCTCTCTCTCGAGCGTGAAGTCGTGTCAAACAGAATTGCAATTTTGCTTTCAGATCTGCGTTTGACGTCCATGTCTTGTGGCACCAAGTCCTGACGTGTTCTTTTTTTTTGCAATATTTTCCTGAGTTTTGAGACAAAACCTGTGCTTTTGATTTTGCTTCGACATGTGATGCAGTTCAGCCGACACGACATCCAGGAGCGAGCTCAGTCGAATGCTCCATGTTGTCGCGAGATGCGTACCAATCTTGTCTGACGCAGACAGGAAAAGGCGTGTGACAGCTCAAATTCCATCAGGGGCCAAACACAATGCGCATCAGGTGAAGACGACACTCTGACCCACAACTCTGGCGGATCCACCAGGCAGAACCTGGATCCGCAGGTCTTCCCACCCGCCCCACAGCTGATAACGCAACATACCTGGGGTGTCACTGCAGAGCCGCCGAAATGGCTTCACAGAGTCTTTATTAAAATTCCATAACGCTCTTCCCACGTAAATCAGCACCCCGTCACACAGGCACCCCCTCCCGGGCCGGGGCGCGTGGAGCTATGCGGCGCATCCGGCGGCAGCGGCGGCGAAGGGCCGACTCCCCCCGCCCGGGGTGAGATGCGTCGGGCCGATAGTCAGAGGCACGGGGCGCTGTTTGCTTACCAAGCGCCGGGATTCCGTCCTCAGGTAAAAAAAACACGTTCGTCAATGGATCTTTCACAAGACTTTGGTGAGGGCAGGTGTATGAGGTCCTGCTCGTCCCCATTTTCAGGGGAGGTAGAAAATCTCACCTGAGCTGAACGTAGGTATGACGAGCACTACTGGGCTGTTGTGATTGAGTGATTGATCGCTTGAGGAGTGAAGGAAGGTGGCGAGAGCGGATCTTAGATCTGGTGAAGAGCCTTGGACCCAACAAAGGCTTCGGGGGGGGGGGGAGACAAAATGCAAATGTTGATTTTCGAAGGCTCCTTCTCCTCCTGGATCCGCCCTTGTACCCGAACCTGATGAACAGGCGCCGTGTACGTCACAGCCATGAGACGCTGCGTCACGCAACAGATCAGACGTAGCGCCACGTGACAGATCAGATGTGGTGCCATCGTCACGTGATCACAGTGAGACGCTGCGTCACAGTGACGCCACCGCATCACGGGAGGGAACGGCTCGGATTCCTGCGCGTCGGATCGGGCGCGATGAGTGACGCGGCAGAGACAAAGGGTGAAACAGCCCCAGGTGAAGACAAGAGCGCAGCGAAGCGAGGAGCCAGCCGAGGAGGAGAAGCTGCGTACTGCGAGGGGTGCAGGTTGGGGAGATGAAAGTTCTGGTGTTAAAGTTCAAAGCAGACGAAGAAACCAGTCACAGTGCAGAAGACATAGCGAGCAAACAGAAGATCACGCACACACATTTCCAAACAGCAAATGCATCGCACTCCACTCCACACGCAGACACGCGCGCACGCTCACAAGCATGCGGGTCACAGTACTGCGTCCTCAGCACACACCCGCACACAACGCAGACGCGCACGCGCACAAAATCTCACACACGAGCACACAGATTGCCTTGAGAAGCATTCAATCCGTGAAGGTTGTTGTCCCACGCACTGAACACACGCACACATGACACACACGCACGCACGCGCACACAGTGCCACCTGACTGGAGGATATGTCCTTGCGCGTGGTCCTGACTGGCATGCATACATACACACGTGCGCACGCACGCATACCTCACACACCCACACGCACGCACGCGCGCACAGCGCCCCCTACCTGTAGGATGTAGCCCCGCGCATAGTCCTCGTAGGTCCAGCCGAAGCCGTGCAGCACCTGCAGCACCTCCTCGTGCTGCAGCACGGAGAAGAGTCGGTCCAGCAGGATCTTCAGCCGGATCGGGGTCGCCTGAAACGGACAAGGAAACGTGAGGCCCACCGGATCCAGGGACCTGTGGGGTCCTGACCTCGAGGAAAGCTCACTTGCTCGCCTTGTAAACTGGAGTGTGGTATGAGACTGACAGACTCGTGCCAGGGGTCTTTGGTTTTGTTCAGGTTGCCTTGACAGAAATTTTACCAAGTTGCCGTGGCAAGGCTGCCTTCTTTTTGAATCAACCCACTTTGAATTGAGAGAGAAAGGAAGAGAAAGAGAGGAGCGAGACGGACAGAAAAACAGACAGAAAAACAGACGGACAGACAGACAGACACACAGACAGACAGACAGACAGACAGACAGACAGACAGACAGACAGACAGACAGACAGACGCACCTGGGACCCGTAGAGCATGAGCGACGCGATGTCGAAGACGATGTTGGGCTGCACGACCTCGACCTGCATCCCGAGCTGGTAGACCGAGCGGTAGCCGAGCTTGTCCAGGGCTGCGGAAGAGAGAAAGAAGAAACACGTGAACTTGATGCAATTCATAAAAGGGTGTGCATGCATCCTCAGCTCAAGCAGAAGTTCCCGTGTTTCAGCAGGGGGGATGTTGTGTGTGTGTGTGTGTGTGTGTGTGTGTGTGTGTGTGTGTCTTCTTGGCTTGTACGATGGTATGTCACAAAAGTTTTGTCCGCGGTCGCGCTAAAGCATGTCGTGTTGCACCGATCGACTTCTGCTGTGACACATTTGTGGACAAGGTGTCTGTCTGGCGACAACTGTCTCAGGATGAAGATCAATGCATTCAGAGACGTTTTTCTGAGCAGATCAAAATGGATTACGCGAACCGTCGAAAAATGGACATTGAGCGCAAAATTTTGGATAAGTTGAAGCAAAGGATAGCCATTCAGTTCGCTGTGAATCTTGGTGAGAATCCAGTGGACATTTCTGCAATGATCCAGCGTGCTTATGGGGCCACTGCAATGTCAGAAAGGACATGCAGAAGATGGATACGACACTTCCAGAACAACAGAAACCACTGCATCACAGATGCTCCAAGACAAGGCTGCCCCTGCACTGCCAGGACTCCTGCCCGCACTGCACAAGCTCGGCAAGTGATTCAGAATGACAGGACTGTGACTCTGCACAATCTTGCCCAAAATTTGGGCACAGACAGAATGACTGCTCAGCGAGTTGTCACCAAGGATTTGTGATTGAAGAAGAAATGTGCAAAGTTTGTGCCGCATGTTTTGAATCCAAGACAGAGAGCTGTGTGTCTCAACACATGCAGACATTGGTTGCGGATGTGGAGGCAGCCTGGATTTGCTGACAGGATCATCACAGGAGATGAAACCTATGTCCTCACCTACGACCAAGTCCAAGATTGCCTCCATGGAGTGGCTGCCTCGAAATGCCAACCGCCCACAAAAACCAAGGAAGGAAAGGAATACCCCCAAAGTGCTCCTTGTCCTTTTCTTTGACAGACACGGATTGGTGTACAGAGAATTTGTCCAGCAACATGTCAATGCCCAGATTTAC
>JAAUXT010060176.1_pt1 | contig 40999 bp, 42 predicted proteins | sample 7278171 | NCBI WGS metagenome assembly JAAUXT01 (sample SAMN14350112, study PRJNA611818) | marine sediment metagenome | isolation source: surface marine sediment (1.8m) | place: French Polynesia: Moorea | collected 2018-08
CTTCGCTGACGCACGTGACGTTGCACACCACACACACACACACACACACACACACACACACACACACAACACACGCCGACATTTCTTCGTTCTCATTCGAAAATTCCTGTTGAGATACCCGTGTTTTGCTGAGTGATCGAATTGTGTCTGTTAGTCTTACTTTTTTGCCAATTTTGTCTTTGCAGGTACGTATGAATTTCTCAACTTCTCAGCGTTCTTGTTTGTACGTTGGTAAGTGGCCTTCTGTTGTCTGGAAAGTGCGTCGTACGGTGAGCAGAACAAAAGTTCGAAACCAAGGTTGCTGAGCGGAAGTTCTGACTGAAAGTAAAGAGGCACCTGAATCCGCGCAGCTGCGTGACCATGCAGCGTCATTCTGTTTTCTGGCAGCGCGACTTCTTCACCGTTTATTGATGTTTTGCGCAGATTTGTAGCATTTGAGCACAGCACTAAGCAGACGTGTAAACAGAAAATATTTTGTCAGCAGTGACACTACAAATGTTTGATTGTTGGTCGTGGGTCAATATTTAGTCTGCAAGAAACTCACCAGCATTCATACACAACGCACAAAATATGGTAAAGCGGGAGCAAAAGTAAACAAGCTACCCTTTTGTAGTATTTGTTCATCGAAATTTAAAATGTTTGCACAGAAGCTCAAATTACCTTCTGGGCATGATACATCTGTCTATCGGCAATGAGCGATGCGAAGAGGCGCTTTCGAAATTCATGAATGGCACAGCAACCGTTTCAATTCTGTTTGCAACAGCCAACAAACAAAACGTTTTCAAGACTGCAACTGCAGGATCAAGCGTGCTCACACAATGGTGTCAGAGGATGCAAAGCTGTGGAATTTTGTGCAGATTCTGCGCTTTTGCGGACTGGATTGCAACTGATGGATGATGATTTGCAAAGCTCAATGCTCGTACGTTGTGTGAAAGCGTCACTGACAACCCAGATTCGAGAATGCTAAATTTCCCGCAATGAAATTTGTAGATCTAAAAGACCAGTTACATCCCGCCGTTGAAATGGCATTGACGGCTATTGATTTGAGGGACTTTTGTTACAAGAGGTAAACCAATTTTGGTGTCATACGATACGCATATTGATCAGAGAATATCGCTTTTTTCGGTGAAGAGACGTAATCAGTGCTTCGCTCCTTGTCAATAAGGCACGTAGCCCATTTCAGTGCAGTTTTTTTTCTCTCCGCTAAATGTGCAATTGTTTCCATGAACAATCTGTTGTTGAACACAATTGAGAGAGAATGACTGAGTCGCTGCAGTGTGAAAAATTAAATCCATTGGGGCTCGCCAGAGCATGGATGTTTTGTACTCTTGCAAGATGCTGTTTTGGGGAAGGAGGAAACACGCACACAACAGGTTCAACATTTTCAGTCGTATTTGCTGTGCAGAAAAAAGTCTAGTGTGTACAAGTGTCATTCAATGGCGAGTGAGTAAAAATTTGACATCGTACGAAGATCGAGGCACAAAGAAACAACTGTGTTCACAAAGTTTTTGGTTTTTGCGTCTGAAATCAGAGCTGGTCGTATTGTTGGACAATTTCAAAAACCAACTGTAAACGTGCGTACAGCCACTTAACTGAGGGGGAAATATCGGTCCCTCGAGTGTAGTAGATACGCATAGAGAAGAGCCGCGCTCAGTGACATCGGACAACTCTCAAATCCAACTGCAATGAGCTGGCAAAAGCCTTATTGTGATGCCTAATCCTTTTACAACCTGCGCTCACTGCAGGTTCGCTTTGAAATTTGTCAGCGAAAGTTCCCTATTGTACAAAAAGTCGTCTTTTTGGTGGGTTTGCCTTCGTACGCGTACGTGCAGCTGGAGAGACTGTCGGGCAGGCTCAGAAATTTTTGTACAGACCATCGCTGGTGAATTCATACCGGGTGTCTGCGTGATTACTGAGCAGAAACCAGAGAAGTTTACCCGACACCGTGACACAACATCAGACGATCCGTTTTCAAGCCTGTTCCCTGAGGGATCATCCAGTCATTACGACTTGTATGTCCACGAAAACTGAGGCAATTTGTGCCAACCTGTTCCAGAGTTAAAGCTCCGGATCTCCTTCGTTTTTCATGTTCACATGGAGTTGAGCGGGTCGAGGTGGTGTGGAAGGTCTTGCGTCTGTGTACGAGGCATTCTGTGTTCAAGAACGACGACTAAGAACCTGCACAGCATGGCTGGGTGCCCACAAAGCACATTTTCTCAAACTTCGCATTGGAACGAGTTCGGAACTCAAAAGCTGATTTCATTTTTCCAAACTCAAACCAAACATCTGTCTGTAACTTAGAACGTACGAACTGCACGTCTCGACTCGTAAACGTCGTTTCACCCCAGCTTTGCGCGAGCGAATGTATTGACCGTCATTGGCTTCTTGCGTACATTGCGGAAAGAGCTTTGCACGCAAAGGCAACGAGCTATTCATCTGCAGAATAAGATGTTGCAAATCAGAGCCTGCAATGCTCGTGAAAAAGCATCACAGCTCTGTTGTACAGCAACCAGTGCAGAGCTTCTCACAGAGCACAGCCATCCATCTGGTGCTGTAACAGCCTTTTAAGTCCACCTTATTAAATTACTGTCATAAAGAAGTGAAGGGCAGGCATATGGTGTCTTCGCGTCTGCAGTGTGCGGCTGAAGGATCAGAGCTCGCAACATGTTCAATATTTGATGAGGATCAATCTTGTAGAAAGTGCATTTCATCATTGTGAACCCAAGGTGTTCTTTAATCAAGACGCCGCTCGCAGCGCGGCGTTGCATGATGATCACCACCTCCACAGGTCATTGGCCTGAATATTGCTGAAAGGGTGAACCCAGATGCATCTAACTCTCCCGCTTCTTCCTGAGTGGCTGTCCATCCTACAGCTCTCTGAAATTTTCATCTTTATTGTGCATTAAAAAGCCAACAGTGTCTTCGTAGCCACAGTTTTTTGTCACCACTGTCGGGAATTGCAGGTGTACTCGAAGGAAGCTGGCGAAATTCATGCCGCACAATGAAACACATGTTCAACCGTTCAGCCATCAGCATTGTCGTAACTACTGGGTCAGAATGTGTGGAGTTGGCTGCAAACATTGTCCAGTGCATGTGCTCATTTCTAATTTCCTTTTGACTCGGACCAGTTCGCAGCAAATGCGACTGGAGCACGAACTGTGCTGTTGTGATTTGTGTCAATTTCTCCTGCATGGGCGGCTCTCGTAGAATTTTTTTTTTTTTTTTTTTTTTTTTTTTGGTGTCCAGTTAGCAGGAGCGAACAGTCCACAAATGAAAAGTATAGTCGAATGATACTTCGATGAGCTGCGTAACCATTGAAAGGGTGGTACGGTGGAGTAAGAGAATCCAGGGAAGTTGCAAATAGGTAAATCACCGCTGCTGAGTTGGGGGGTATCTCAGCGGTTTGTACCACACGAGTGCGAGATGCCTGATACAAGGCTGTGACGACCTTTGGAGAGATAAAGCTCTTGTTGTTAGATTCCTGATAATAGCTTTAAAGCACAAGTGGCGATAGTATTACGTCGGTGTTCTCGACGATTTGGATAGGAGACGAGTGATTTGGCTTTGGAGCTGTGTCAGCACTGATCATCTGTGCAGATCAGTCGTGCCTATCTGATACCAGCATCTGGCTACAGAGCCCCGGCTACATCATATCAAAGTCGATCCATCCCTCTTCTTTCGGAGGAATCCGATATCCAGTTCCAACCCACAGAGTTTTTTGCTGCTTTTCCTTCGGATTGGAAGTACATCAGGAGAAATGGTTTTCATACGCGGCATTTCGGGTGTTGAGGCCTTCTTCCGCCTCGTGTACGCAGATGTCGATCAGTACGTGAACCTCAAGGACCAATATGCAGGAAATGTTTTAGAGTGGTGCTCACTGCTGTGAGGAGGCGGTGGAGGTGTGAAGCAAAGAAGCGTCTATATGCCACAGAGGAGCGACGGGAACGAGGAGCCGGTATTTAGCTTTAAAATCTCAAACAGATCTGTTTATACTCTCCTTGATGAAGAGATGTAGCTTCATAAACCACAACCACATGGTGCACCTTCGCACTTTGAGCACATTTTTCCAAAACTACTTCATCATCTGTGTTCCTGCGCTTCCACCACGCTTTCTTTACATGTGTTCGTGAACGCGACGTGTACAGAAAAGCAGAAGAGAATTTGTTGCAGGTCGTGTGTTGCAGCAGTCGAGTGGCAGTGGGTGATGGGTTTGGCATCACGGTTCAATCGTGTACAATTGCACAATTCAGTGCAGCGCCAGGTCGTATCCTAACAACTGCAACTCGATTTAATAAAATATCGATGTGCACAGGTTTATCCAGGCATGTACGAGCAAAGCTGGAGCTGGAGGCAAAGTACGAAGAACGCTGCTTTGTTCTTTCCATCATTGCACGTGGTTGACAGTCATTTTGCATTGTTAACCGGAGAATCGACTGTGTTCAGCAGCAAGTTGCCTTGGTGTTTGGGTTTCTGAATCAGTACAGGCCACTGCGCGTAGATTTCAGTGTTTCAGCACACGTGCTTGTAGTCGCGTCGCGGAGAAACGATTCTCCCAGTAATCCACCTGAAACAGACAGTCGATTGCTGCTTGGTCTTGGCCACCAAATCCCCCAAATAAATTGTGTAGCCACTCTGTGGCGAGAGAGTGACACATAAACAGGACCCTCACCCTTGGCCATCCAGGTGTCAGTTTTGGAATCCACCATTGGGTCAGACACATCACAAAACAACAGGAGTGCCTTCCTTGCAGGACCCCCCTCTCTCTCTCTTCTCTCTCTCTCTCTCTCTCTCTCTCTCAATTTCTCTCTCTCTCACACACACACACACACACACACACACACAAGATAATGGATACAGTGATAATGGGTTATTGGTGGGTGATGGTGTTATGGCACCAACCCACCACCATTTGCCATCACTCACTATCCACCACCATCACCCACCTCAATCAGAATCCCTTTTCTTGTTGTGGGAGGGGCCTGATGGTCCTTTACGGAGAGTCTGAGGAGGACCCATCCAAATGGACAGCATTATGCCAAATCCATCCAAATAGATCTGCCCAGTGCTGAACTGGACCCAAGGTTCAACAGACAACGGTTTTGACCGGAAACTTTCGTTTTCAAGAATTTGATCTCCAATATTTGCCATTGGCACGGTTTGCCATAGCAGCAAGGTGCGGAAGTCACAAAAAAGTTGTGGGTTATTTTGACGAGAATGACAAACATGGCGTTAATTGAAAAGTGGTGAAGTGAACTCAGCGCTGTGGAACAGGAACGATGCGTCGAGAGAGCCCGGCTCCAGCCCTGCATGTCAGGGGACAGGGAAAGCAGGGCAACACCCGTCAACGGTGTGTTCATGCAGGTATCTCTGTGACTTCCTGGCATTGCTCGCACTGAATCTTCAACAAGAAGATCATGTGCACTTGCGAGTCAGAAACACATTCGGCCGTAAGGAGGCTCGGCATTTCCTGCTGCAGCTCAGCGCACACCTGATGCCGCGCGAACACTGCAGTTTTACCTGAACAGCCGAGTACATTATTCTGACAGAACAAGGAATCTCCGAGAGGGACATTTGCAAAGGCAAAGCGGTGACACAACGGCAGCTCGGGATTCAGGGAGAAGTCTTCGTCGCGCTCATTTTCTGAACAAAAGGCTGGGACAGCTTCATTACGTCTTCACTAAGTGACTTTGATGTGCATTGTGCTAATGTAGGGTGGATTATCAGCTTTGATCTGTCGCGTGAAATACCCCACTGTGCCCACAACAGCCTTCTCTACTCGTCTCGTCTTTATCCATGTTCCATACGAGTCTTGTTGCCCTTACACCTGTAGTTCGAAGTTTCTTGCGCTGTCTCCCGTGAAGAGAGAATCCAGACTTCGTCCAGACTCTTGTCATCTGAATTGCTCAGGTTAAAAGAAAGTTCCACAGGCCATTTGACTTTCACTTGTAGAAGTAGAGATCTCTTCAAACTGTGAGCTTCGTGAGATTGTTGCCGCAGGTTCGAGGCAGGAGGGAACAGTGGGACCAATTACCAGGCGCTGTGCCGTTCAATGAAAAGAAAATCATTTTCCCTGTTGGCTTTGAAGTGCATTTACTCCTACTTTTCAAAATAATGGCAATAGATCTATTGATTTTTTTTCAGAGGATTATCTCAAGGTCACTTCTGTGTGGATTGAAGACGCAAATGCGGTGCTCTGCAATGAAAAAGAGGGTCGCGCTTCGATTCCAGCCTTAATCGGGGAAGGCTGATGTGAAAGTAATGTTGAGATACCTGGTTTACAGGTGGTAGATGATGATAATGATGATAACTATTGATCCCGGCACACTTACAAGCGTCGAGGAGACCCTTTCGACAGGGAGCCGAATATAGAAGCGGGTCGGGTGTGATTGTATTGAGATGTTTCGATGACTGATCGATGATGATACATGTAGCGCCGCCGCTGAGAGCCTGCTGACATTCGCTTTTGTAAATATCGGGCTGTGGGCGCCAGAAGCAGCGTCAATCACTTCTGAACCTCATTCTGCTACTTGAAATTGAGATTCCACCGGATTTTGGTTGAGGGGGGGGGCAGTCTGTGCACAAAAACGAACTCCAGCGTGAACGGTGACAACGTCCTTCGTCCAAGCACAAAGCCACCCGGCGAACAGGCCCTTGCGTAACGCAACCTCAGATTATTTCCTCCCGTTGCATCTGGAGCATGCAGCGGTAAATGCGCAGAAAAAGCTTTTTCATCAACTCACTCCTGGCCGCATCCTGCCAGAATAAAAACTGATACAACGCTACGAGGCGAGTTCAATTGCTTCTCTCGCCAATCAATATGTGCAGGATCACATGATTGGTGCAGCGTATCACATGAGCAGCTTGACTGCAAAAGGAGAAGCAGATTGATATTAGCGAGATAATGAAGCTTGTTATTTCTTCTAGACAGTGGTTACGAATGGAGCTGGAATGCAAATATCCATCTGTGCAAATAGAGACCGCGCCCTGTCACCTTCTCGCCGCCGAGAAGCTCCATGTGCATGCACACTCCCTTTGTGTTCTGCTGCGAGGTGACGTGTTTGTCACAAAAACAAAACTTCCTCGCCGTGAATACGTACGGCATTGCATTGCTGTCATGGTTTGCGAACAGGCACCTTTGAAGTTTGTTGCGTGAAAAATCACAGGACATGCAGGTTTTTGTGAGTAACAAAACAACACAAAAAGAACACAGATTGGTGGTCTGTTTTTCCCTGCAGAAACTGCCGTTTTAGGTAAAAGAGGAAACAACGAAGGTAATGCAGCTGCTCTTGCCGCGGCCCTGCATGTGATCACTCTTCCTGTGGGAGCAGTCCGCCGCTCGCATGCGAGTGGTCCTTCTTCCCACAGGAGCAGTTCATTCGTCTTGCAAAATACGAAACTGTTTCTGCGCACCCAGTGTCGCAGAGAAAACTGTGAAACCAGTCACTGAATGGAGCATTTTCTGCGATTTGACTTTCACGAGCACCATGCAGGTTCTGTTGATTCGACGTGGACGCTCAGCAGGTCTTGGCAACTGCACTGCGGCACAGGTGCTGACGAACGTCAACGATGTGTTTTTGGTCATTGTTGTTGTCCAGTGCTTTTGTCATTCTGAATGGACTTCCAAAGGACTTGCTTTCAACTTCTCAGACATTCCTGCTCGCGTACTATCTCTTTCTGTGTGTTCTTGGAAAGGGATGTCTGGCAGCATATGATAGCGCATGGTCATCAAAGAGCTGCTATCTCCAGAAGAAAGTTAAAAGGGGGAATATCCTTTGTGATTGATGTTGGGATTTAATGCTGATTATGTTAGCTGACATTTGAACCTTCGCCAAGGAACGGGGCTTGTCACAGGAAACATGAAAGATTGCTGCAAAATATAATAAAAGTTGCTGGGCTTGAAGCTGGACCGCGCGTCCCTCCTGGCAGCACATTTTACCTCATTGTGCTGGGCAGGCGTGCTTGCTGCGTCAAATGGAAAACTGATCAACAGCCAATATGTGAAACGGGCGAAAGGTCGTTCCGCTGGTAAATAGCTATTTGTGTTGGTTGTTCAATCACAGGCTTTTAATTTCTGCCACAGGAGCTTACTTTTCGCTTTAAAAATGCGTTGACCTAAATTGTTGTGTCCATTTGAATCGAATCGCTTTGTTTCTTTCCAGCCATAAAATGCAGATGAAACAATTGGCAGTAATTCAATTGAATTTCTTGTGTCAATGTTGACTCAGGTTTGAAAAAGAAATTCAAAAGGTGGCACGATGACCACTTCCTGTGTTCTTAATTGAAACCAATGTGGTTTCGTTTCCACTGGTCGAAGTTTGGACACCGCGATCCCTGCAATTGCTCCTCGAAATGCACCGAAGCCATTCGTCCCAGTTTCATGGAGGAAAATGTGCCCGAGGTTCGTCATTGGTCTTGAAAAGTTGTCGGCGCAAAGAGCCACCGGCAAATACACGTGCGGATCTCAGGCGCCTCGTGCCTTTGGTGAGGATGCCCAACGATACGAGAAATATCAATTGAAACAGTACAGCACACACACAAACGAAATGACCAAAGTCAAACTGTGAATGCAACTGCCAAACCAACATTTCAGCTTGATTTGAATGCCGATTACGTGTAAATCTCGTGTAAATCTATTTGTTTTCTATTCACACAAGCCAGTTCATAACCCTCGTTGCAACAGAATCATGTGGCGCATTTATCGCAATTTGCCTTGGCTGTCACGCTCTATTTCAACCGGCCCAATAACGTCTGAGGATGTTGTCCTTGCGCATTGTTTAGCAGTGCAATTAAGGGGCTCATTGTCCTTTGTCGCTGGACATATGGGGGTTGAATTGTTGTAACACAACATGCGCACAAGCGGATGATTATGGCAAGTATTGAGCGGTGCAAGCATCTGCCCTGCTGTGCGTCAGGCAGGTAATAAAGGCTGGCGCGCAGGTAGACGGAGCGGCATATCGATAGGTGCAAGCAAGGTGAACACATCACGGCGCACAGACACAGGCACTGTACAGCACAACACACATCGACACATCGAGCACCATTGTATCATAGCACCAACCAACGCATTCACTCTCCTCGTGTTTGATCATGGACATAAACCAGATCAAAATGAACAGCCTGATGGGCGGCAAGGATCAGGACATCGATGCCAGCTCCATGGTGTCAGCAGATGACAATTCTGAGGTATTGTGTCTCTATTTTCTCTTCCTCTTCGTGTTTGGAGATGGATGTTCCTTCCGTAAGAAGAGAGCTTCGTAATGATGATTTTGTGTATCGATTCTTCAGTGAGTGTTTGCATGCTGATCATAATGTCTTCTAACGGCTTTGGCAAGTGACGGAGATTTTTTCCATTGAACATAAAACTGGTGATGTGTGTTTTCCTTGGTTGAGGAAAGGTTCCTGTTGACAAGGTCGATACCTCAGATAGTTACGAGTGTATGTTGATTTGTTCCAACATGAAGCAATGACCAAATAAGTAGCCACGAGCAGTGTTTCATCGAGTGTTGTTGCCAGCAGTTTCAGCAGGTGTTCTTGTAGTCAAAGGCAAAAACCATGCTGTCCGCACAACTACAAAGGCTGCACTCCATAATGGCACCGCACTCGCCCTCTTTTTACCTGCGTGACATGCACATTGCCAATATTCCAGTTTTATCAATTTTTAATGATCTAATTCCCGATTGATCAGCAGAGCGACTGCCAATTACAGCAATTTTAGTTTTTGGGAGCATTGTTTAGTTTTAATTTGGAGAGAAGGGCTGTAGATTTTGTGACGATGCAAGTCTCATATCGTGAAGTGTTAACATGTGGATCTGAACCAAACTGTGTTCAGGGCTTCTTCCTGTTAGTTTCTGCTGTGGCCGATATTGCATTCTCAATTTTTAATGAGAAATGGCGCTGAATGTTGGCTGGGAAGACATCTTAGTACAGCACCAGAAAACAGAAAAACTAATTGGCCTCCAAACCCCTGCGAGAATTCTTCTTTCACAAAAAAGGACAACGTCACAACTTAAGTGTTTCACATTTTAAGTGAACGTGCATTTTGTCTGCTGGCCCGCGGTCTTGAAGGGCCGTCGGAGGACAGCTTCTCGCCCGTGAACACAGTGGGCTCAGATTTGAAGTGGCGGTCCGCTATTAGCCTTGAATTACAGCTAAATCTCTTTTCAGTAATGTCTTTCAGCATCTTGATAAGAAGAGGTTGCGCTGCTGCTTTTTCAGGCTTTTTAACCTGATCTTGTCGGTCTGTCACTTGATCACTTCCTCCGTATTTCGTCCACAGAGACGCTTCCCGTGAACTAAAAGCCGTGATAAAGAGCAGAAATGATCTCATGTTCAGGTCAACTCGTATGGATACACTCCCATGTTGCCCAAAAGTTTCACGGTTTACTTTTCTGTCTTTTCAGGTATGTACCGAGTGTGTAAGAAGCGTTCACGGTGTAACAATCGTTTCACGGTGTGGTGAGTTCAGTAAAAATGGTTTGGAGGTGCTTGAAAGGTTTGCGTACGGGTCCGAAAAGCCCCTTTGCATGTCTGGGGTGACCTAGCTCCACAGACGGTGATGCAGAAGACTGACATTCTGCGAGTGTCACTCAAGTCGTGTTCCGGGCTCTGGTGTTTTTGCTGGAGCGGCGAGCTGCGCTGCGAAGGGTGTCGCCGATTCGCAGTGCACGAGTATTGACGAGTTGGACGGAGATGAAGCCCTGCGGCTCGCATCACGACGACGGTCAAACCGCCATAAGTGCTCGAATTATCACTGCAAATGTCTCGATAGAAAAGCTGCTTTTGCCACGAAGAGACTTGATGCGGTGTGTCGTACGCGTGGATATTGAGTTCGGTTCACCCGGGGCATCGCCAAGTAGGACAAAGATCTTGACCGTCTGCAAGTTCATGCGCTGCATCACGAGCACTTTGACGTAATCGAACTGATGGATTCTCCCGCCATCATCAGCTTGTCGCGCTGGGGACTGCGCGCGGCGGTTTATGCCGAGTGTTTTGGTGGTCGTAAACCGACGGGGTCCATACGGTGGGTTCAGTGCACGCTGAAAGCATTGTTTGATGACAGAATCAGAATTGGGTAGTGGAAGAGAAATACCTAGTTGACTTGGCACTGGCACATGGCGGATGTGCAAGGACAACGCCTGCTGTATATGGGCTCTGACGCTGCTGCGCTGCGGTGTGTATTACCTTGAGTACCGGCGGGCGGCGGTGGGGCAGGTGTACACAGGTAGCCGTGATGAATCATTTGGTGTTCCTCTGCTTCAACTGCAGAGCTTTTGCGTGGTTCCCGCACACAGAGGGCGTCAGGCTCCACACGCAACCCAAACGTTGTACTCCTTCATCCGTTTTCAAAATCGACAGAGATAACTGAAGGCTATTGGTTTGCGCAGGAACTCTTTGTTGTGTTTTTCCTGCACGCCACGCGGCAACTGCGAATCCGCCTGCGAAGTATCGGAAGAGCAGGTTGATACAAAGAATAGATTCGTGGCTTTGTTTCCTTTTCTGTTGTGCGCTGATACCTCACCAAGTCACAACTCATTCACGGTTGACTCGTGAAACAACCATATTTCTCGGAGAGAGACAACACTGAAGATATTGGGTGATGATACGCGTTTCGCCCGCACGAGAAGCGCCGCTGTCACAACAGTGGAATTCCATCCCAATCTGCTTGGCTGCAGAAATCCCACAGAAAAGACGGGAGAAAAAGAGGGGCTGCCGGGGAACCGAGTGCCGCGTCATTTGTATTCGCTCCACGCTTCAGAAAAACTCAGCATATTTGGGAGAAAGGTTCGACGCAAATTAATTAGAAGCTAATGTAATTAGAGTGGTGTCTTCTTGACTGGAGGCATGAGCCAGGGCCACGTAAGTTGATTAGAAGGGAGATTATGCGTGTATTGTTGCCCAAGGATCGGCGGCAGCAGGGCGGTGAGGGAGCCTCACCTGAGAGGCGCTACCTGAGTGATAAAAGAGCTGGACACCGCGGGATCAACTCCTTCGGCTCCTTCCCTTTCTCGGTTCTCCTGCCTGAACATTGGCAATCGCCGCAGGAGCCGACATCGACAAATCAGTCAGCGCGGGGAGGCCATATGTTTGTGGAGAACTTCGCAGTTCCAGTGGATAAGGCCCAGCAGCACGACTTTTGACACCAGAATGATCAAATTCATTGTGACTTGTAAACGTCCCTTCCCGTCGGCTGTGTACTTAAATGTATTACTTTACAATGACCTGACACTGATTCCTCACCACCCGCGACAAGTACACTTCTTTAAAAAGACATTTTGCGCGAGAGAACGAACGGCCTCTTGAAATATGTTGCTGCCTGTTGTGTTGCACCGTTAAGGGAGGAAAGCGCACTGAACCATAGATATTCATGACTAATTGGGAAATATTTCATCCTTGCAAAGACGGTGGTGCAAACTGTTTTTCCCACGCCAAATAGGCGAAATGCGCACAAAGAAATACCGAGAAATGACAAGCATTATGTGCGTGACTGTCGGGTTGCACAAATATTCCCTTTGCAGATTGGAACGTACGAGGGGTCTCTACAAAGTTTCCTTCCCTCGCTTGTTACTGCTGGCAAAAACGCACAAGCTGATGAATAGGAAATGCATTGAATGGTCTTTACCTTCCCAAAAGATCGGCGAATTTCCAAAAGGAACCGAAAAAATCTGGTCTCGGGAAGGAAAGTTTGTAGAGACCCCTCGTAAAACAAGTTGCCTGAAATCACTCCCGTTGGATGGTGTGCCAGGTTGTGTCCATTTTTGGTGCAGCGTCTTTCTTTTGTTGTGCCACTGGCAATTCAAAAACCCTGTTTCCGGAGGGGGATAGAAGTGCAGTTGGTGTCCAGTTGAGGAAATTTGTGAGCTTCGGCAACCAGAGTTAATGTAAAGATTCATGTTTCGGTTCGTTTCTCAGTTGAAAGGAGCTTCTCGACTCTGGTCGACGAAGTGGTCACACGAACAAACCAATGCCACATCGTTATGAGGAACACGAAAAGCGTCTGTTCTTGTGTGACACCAAAAATAACTTTTGAGGAAGCTACTTGGGTTCTCACTTCGTTTAAATTTGGCAGCCATAATCTTGACGCTGTCGAACGCAAAACAGGGACATCACAAAGCATTTGAACAGACGGGAAGAATCCACGCATGGATATCAGAAAAGATCGTGCTGGGTGTTGCTCATGACTGTATTTGGTGAGTCGGAAATTGTGTGCAGCTTTCAGTGTTTGAAACTGGAAAGGTAAATCTTCAGTGCTTGTTGCTTTTGCGGTTTCGATCCCGGTTGTTCAAGAAAAAATATTGCAGAGATTGTGAAATGGAGAAAACAGTGTGATGCAATTAAGCCTTTGTACCAAGGGCTGTTTCTTGCAGAGCTTGTCAATAGTTCTAAGAGGTGCTTCAGACTGCATTATGAAAAGGACATCCTCGGTGTTGGAAGGCTCGCATCCTTGCGGCCAACTGTTGTGCGGCGCGCGGCTGTAATGAGGCAGAAACTGCAGCTGAGTCTGACCCGGAGCCAGCGGCCTCGAGTGCACAAGAGCTTCCCCATAAACGGCAATAATTAGGATGTTCTTGCCGTGTCGACTGACAGCAACAATATACTTGCCACATCGTCTATTTTGAAAAATCGTTGGAGCTGTCGTCGACCGCAAATTTGAGTCCAGGTCCAGTAGCAAAGGCAAAGTACAGATTTTGAACCTCACCAATGCTTTGGTTCTGAAAATGCACTTCAGAAGATGAACTGTCACAAGACGATGAAAATGAAAAATTCTTGCGTGCACCCTGCGGATGCGCATCACAAACTGTTTTGTCAGGCTGGACGTTCGCGTTTTGCAAAACAAGCAGAGCCCACTCGGCCATTTTCAGTCTGTTCCAAGGGTGAATCTGACAGGATCGCCTGTTGTACAAAATGGAACAAACTAGCTTTTTTCAGGTGGTGACCACAAATAGAAAAAAAAAGATATTGGGATCCGTTAAGACGGCAGTGATACCCTTTGTGGTCGGATACGTTTCAGGGACCTCCTGTGTTGTAGATCAAGTGTCGTCTTCCACCAGCTCTAACGATGGATCTTTCCCCATGTACCTGTGTGTTTGTCAATACCCGACAGGCATACTATTACAGGATATGGTTTCGTATTGCATTGTGCAGAGTCGTAAGTGTAGTAATTGGTTTCCTTCTTAGCTCTCCGCCCCACGGAAAGCGTCGCGCTGGGTGTTCGGTAGATCTAGCTGGGCGCAATGAGCGAGACAAAGGTGCATCTAATTTCTGCGCTGCGCACCCGATTCGTACCTGTTGTCACAACTGCGTGGTGCTTCGAACTGCCGCTGGGTGCCCAAACCTGCGTCCACAGCAAACTTGGACCAGGAACGGAAGCTGGCATTCTGAGTGCATTATTTTCTCTTGTGTTTCGATTGAGAGGCAACTACTGAACAACCTTTACTAAAAACTACAGATCATTTGCTGACGTGATAAGCAGCTCTTTGTGCAGTCCTTCAAGCTGTTCGGAACTGCGTGATAAAATTTGCACCTTTGCGTCAGTCGTTATCTCTCTTAGCAACGGAACTTGATGTTTTAATTTCTCCATTCAGTCATTGTCTCTTCAGCCTGCACCTATCACCAGCTGCATCGTGGAGCCGTGCTCTTGTCTGATGTTGGTACTTTGTTTTGAACAACGTGTCTTCATGTGACTCACAACTTGGTCCTATCCGTCCAAATCGAAACTTGTTTTTTGCAGAAAAAGCAAACTGTTGCAATGCGGCTGGCAGTTGAAAATTTCGGCCACGAACTATACAGTGGAGTGTCTGGCACCGCACGCGTTCTGACCCACGATCTCTTTGTTTCCTGCACACAGAGCTTTAGAAAGAACAAATTCTGGAGTTTAGTTTCGAGAACAAATTCTGGAGTTTAGTTTCGAGATCACATTTGTACGCAGTAGACCATTGGGTGTGGCCTCATCCTTTAAGCTATCATCTTCATGGCAGGAAGCTGCGACGCTTTCAATTGATTTGGTGGAGGTGCATGCCAAATGAGAACAGCAAATGAGAACGTTGTCTTCATCAACAGCAATTTCAATACTTTGTGCCCTTCTGCTTTCGACTTTTGCCTTCTGTGCAAACACGAGAGTGTATTGCTGAACAGGAATCGCATCATGTTACAATCTTGAAAGATTGTCTCTCCATACACTGACTTTCAATACGGCAAAATCTCATGTGGAATCAAAATGCTTGTTCTGCATAAAGCTGGAGCATCAGGTGGGGCCTGTCTAATTTTGAGGGACGTGTGCAGGGAAAAGCACTTTGAAAAGTGGCATAAACGTAATGCAGTGACAGGAGTGGACCTTGACGCTCGGGCGCAGTTTTCGCTCTGACACATCCCACCGCGGTTCTTTCCGGAACCACACGACACAGTTGATCGGTCTGGGTCATGAATATTTACACCGCATCAATGCTCATAAAAAGGGTGTAAATGTGTGCAAATATTGAACAGCTCTTTCTAAGCGAATAATTAATCACATTGATGTTGCCATCTCATCTCAGTTGCCGCAGCCCGCCCTGTCTGAACCAAGCGGAGACTCTCAAATTCATGTTGCACTGGATATCAATAAATGTGTCGGCCAGACAAAACAAACGAACAGGTCATTGTTGGTGAGATAGTGAGGAAGTGACATGTTTTTCAATCAGAAGCTCACAAAGCGTAGCTGAATTTTCCCGAAGCACATGCAGGCACACCCTTTCATCACCTGCATGCAATGCACGTGCTGCAGAAAGGAAAGTACATGAGTCGAGTTGTCATGCACACAAGCATGACACTCCAACATATGACCAGCACTTTTCTTCTGTTGTGTTCTTACGAACAACAATGATGCCAATTTTAACACTGCTTTATCACGAGGCAACAACCTCTGCAGTCTCCGCTCTTATTGATTCACCTTGGAAAGTGTCATTGAAGAGACAAGACGTTTCTCTCCTTTCTAAATCGCTGAATATTGATAGAAATTGAATTTCCTGTTGCGACCAAGCCTTCTGTGAACACGACGCAGTTTGCATGGTATCGATGCCAAGTCACAAAATTGTGCACGATCGTTTTGAGAAAATTTGGGCTTTAGTTTTGGCTGCAAATGTTGAAATGAAAGCTGCTGTCTCAGGTCTGACAATACGGAACCGAAACGTTTTTGCTTTGTGAAGCAACTAGAACTTGCGCGGGCATGAACGAACGAGACAGGTGCGAAATGAGTCTTCGAGTGAGCATTTTACGAAGTCTTTCTCGTGCTTTTCGGGAGTTGGCCATCATCCTTCTGTGTGCAGTTCTTATGGACAAAGAAAAATATGTTGGGGCCATCTCGTACCGTTTTACCTGTCAAGACTTGAGTGCAGACACTCAAAAGGTTCAGCAGAACAACCCTGGAGTCAACCCGGTTTGTCTGTCCGATTTCTGTCGGAGTCGTCACCTGAGAACTCGTTGTGACAATGGTGAGTTTGGTGCTGTTGATCAGTTTACGTCAATCACAACTGTCATCTCACACGTCCATTTGCTACCTGAACACTCCCTGAAGCCGGGAAGGCCAAAAGAAAGGGGGGGGGGGCTCTGTGTTCTCCAACATGGGCTCGACTTTTTGAGCAGCCAAAAGAATAGGCTGTGTTCTGGTCACACCAAAGTGATCAGTATGCGAGTGACTCTGGTGTCAGTGTCCGCGTTTTCTGAGCAAGGAACCACGAGATGCGTGTGACACAATGTTTAGACACAAACGGTAGCAGCGGCGTCAGACACTTGAGGTCTCAAGGGACTGACTCCCCACAACAATGCTCAACCAGTCCGTCTCGTAGATTCTGCGCACTGTTTAACATTTTTTGTTTGCCTGCCGTTCCATTTCGGGTTGACCAGATTTAACCCACCAAAGGTGACCAAGATCCCCACCCGCAATGCCTCGATTTGAGAAGGAAGGAGTATTTGCGAGGGTTTCCCTTGAACACTGACAATGTTGCTTTGAGCAGCAACTTTCAGTGTACATGTCGTGCGAACAGAGCCCGTCACACACCACTTGACAAGTCGTGCTCACAAGACCGTGACTGGTTCCCACATCGATTTTAACACGATAAAGATGTGTCACCCACTGTTTATTCCTGCTAGTAGATCATCGTGAAGTGTACTTTTTCACATGTGTTGCGTGTACTTATGATTCATAGCCAGCTTATTGTGAACAGGAACAAGAAAGTTTCCAAGCGGAGCACACCATTTAGGACAAGTAGATTTGGGTGTTTGGGCCAATAATCAAAAGGAGTAGCGGCGCAGACACCCGCTGTTTCGACAGAGGGTGAGAACTTGTTTGCTGTTGCGCAGCAATTTCTCCTCCGTTGCTTCCTTTTTGTGTTCAAGCAGAAACTCGCTTCAATCCGAGCGTGTCTGATGCGTGTGTTGCGTTGAATATCTGGTCGGTCTCCGCCGAAGAACTTGTTTGTACTTGAGCTTGTTCAGCGAAGTTCCAAAGGGTGTGGCTGTCTGTCGAATTACGGCGCAAAAGACTCCGCAAAAACGTTTCACATAAATGTCACATTTGCGTTCGATTTCCACCCTCGACTTTCTCTTGATTCACAGCCAACGGTTGTGACAGCCAACGGTTGTGACAGCCAACGGTTGTGGTGTGTGTGTGTGTGTGTGTGTGTGTGTGCGGGCGGGCGGGCGTGCGTGCGTGCGTGCGTGCGTTTTGAACCTCATCCGGGTGTCGTACATGTACGACAATGTGGTACCGTCTTCTTGAAAGTATCCGTGACGTATCCTCCTGAGATTGACAGAAAATAACTGAGCGAAGTTTGCGAATTCAGTTCGTGTATTAACACACACGTACGTCGGGGGTCACGTTTTGTGTTTCAGGCTACACACAGAATTCACAGTAAAACGAGTGTGTAACAATAGTGGTGGTGAACTTTGATCGCTGCATGCATTTGACTTGATACCAACTGCAAATTCAAATGGAACTAACAAACCACGGTCGTTCGAAATGTTCACATTTACGGAACAGGCAGCCAGGACATGACCTCTTCCAATTTGGCTTCAGGTCACGCGCAAAATTTGTTCTGTGCACTTGCGTCCTCTATACATGGACTGCGCAATCTTCTCCCACTGACGAAGTTGAAAATTGTTGAACAAAGCGAGAGAAACTTGTATTCATGGCTGAAGAGTTTTTGAACTGATGTGGTGTGTTTGCAACTGAACATACGAGAAGTTCTGCTGACAGTTTTGCCTTGTACGAGTGAAACTTGCATGTTTGAGAACGTTCCTTCTGAAGGTGAGGGAAGTTTTGCTGGACCTCTGACTTCGTCCGCTTCCGACGGTGATGAACCTGCCAGGTCTTGCCGAGAAACACCCGACACCCAAAATATCACCCGAGACCTTTCTGTCCTTTCCCGTCAGCTGAGATTGCTAAATTGGAAACATGCACGAAAGCCTGGACGTGAAAGAACAGAGAACTGAACGCGAAGCATGAAACATTCCCAATGTGTGATGTCATGTGTCTTTATCCGTGGGCTGCACGCAAGCGTTGAAAAGAAAAATGACACACCCTGTTCTGGGGTTGAAACTTTTTCTGCTGGCATTGCTGGTGCCTTCGTGTGCACCGAAATCTTCTGAAGCCTGTTCCGGCTTTGACGAGAAGATGGCCGAACCAAAGGCTCAATTTTGTACTGAGGTTTGTGCAGATCCACTTCTTGGTCTTGTGAGGACCGTTGACATCAATTGCTATTTGGTCAGTGCTGAGTCGAGTGGATGGGTGCCGAGCAGCTGCGGACATGACCAGAGCTGGGAGGGACAGCCAGGAAATAAGCTGGTATGGGTGTGGTCCTTGTTCTCTCATGCAACATGCATCACTCGCGGCTGCCAAGTGACATTCAGGAAAAGCCTGACTTTGGCACTTGAAGCCGGCTGGATTTCATCGACGCATCGCAGCAGCTTAAATTTTCCTGGAAAAAATCTATTTCTTCTGCCTTGTAAAGTTCCTACGAGTATCCTTCATTTAGAAAAATGAATATTCCCGGATATTTCTAACTGACGAGAAGGGGAGCACAAATTTCCCTATTCCTTTTGTGATGCTTTTCTCTTCTGCAAGTTACACTTGAATCAAGTCATCCTGGACGCACGGGTGGGTTGTGAGTGGTGGGGTGAAATTAACTTAAATTAGCGGGAAATTATTCTTTTTCGTCTCCTGGGTGCAGTCGTGACTTTCAGGCGTGGAGCCTGATTTCCCCACGACCGAAGCTGTGTCGAAAATGTGTGGGTGGCACAGAAGCATGCCGGTTTTGTTTGAAAACAAACGCTAAGCTGAATTGTTTGAAAGTCGCTCAAATATGAGTACTTGTGAGAAAAATGGAGGGAGTTTCCATGTTTTTTCACCTTTATTTTCTATTAGCACATCTAAATAAGCAGCCATTACAGTCTTTCTTCTGTCCGTTTTGCTGTCAACATTTTGATTAATCTCGTATAATTCACCTAATGTTTTGTACGTGCTCGACTGGGACTTGATTGATTACACTGTTGGATGTTGCCAGAAATTGCTCTTACGATGCAGAATTGCAACATGATTTTCCTGGTGCTGTACTCACCGTTGAGGCGTTCCTGCACAGCGGAGACAAATTTCTGTGCGAAGCACCTGATCCGAGATAATTTTGGAGACACGAACGACAAAAAGTCTTGCAACGATTGCACTGTCTTGGTCTGTTTGTACGAGTATGGAATTTTCCCACCGGGTGCTGAAATCAACAGATCATTGCCATAAGAATGGTTCTTGTTTTTCAAGAACGACTTTTTCGATACCTTTTGTTGAGGTCTCTGTGACCTCCCTTCGAGAAACATTTTCCATTTTCGGTGTTTTGCCTTAAGAATATTTACGAACAAATAGAGAGACCTTTCTTGAGCACCCTGGCTGTGAGGATGATGCAGGAGTGATTTACTTATCGCGCTCACATATTGTGTATCTGTTGAGCCCAGACACATTTGATCTGTCCACGCTTTATTATCTATGGTGCCAAAGCAGCTTTGGTTCAGACGCGTCCTGTTGATATTGCGTCGACACAGGAAAAATGGAATCAGTTTGCAAAATCAGTGAGTTGCACACAGCGTTGGTGCATGGCTTTTGCGGGTCACCGTTGTTGCAGCACAGAGTCAAAAGCAGTGGGAAGACTAATTTACTGTTGAGGCTTTGTTATTTTTGAAGGGAGAGCGAATGTTGGTGACCGTATTCAACTGGAAAAATAGCATTGGCAGTCGGCAGTGAAGAGTGAGGTATAACAAGATTGACATAGGAATGACTCCTGCAGGATTGGTTCCTGAAGAACAAGAACAAGAAGTGAATTTGTCTCGATACGATGCACGAGCAAGAAGTGGCACCGCACCGGTCGAAAAGCTGAAGTGTCAATGTGAGGGCCAAAACAATATGTCTCACTTTCTCGGCTCACCCTCTCCCATCAATGTCACAGTTTCAATTTTGCCTCACTGATTGATAGTCAGTCGGCTCTAAATGGGATTTTCGGGCTTAAAAATTCAATTGGAAGCTTCAGCCTGGCTGAGCTATGTGCACAACACCATCGGCGAGAAATTTCGGTCTCTGCAATGCGTTCAACTCGAAAATACAGCTCGTCAGCTTCAGCGTGTGCACCGCTCGCTTCAGAACACTTTAGTAATTCGCACAATGTTGAGTCGCTCAACAGGCTGCGTTGTGACTTCGACTGAAGATTTACAGCGCACTGCAAGTTCCTGTGCTGCTTCTTTGGGGACAGATGATTTGATGTAGAGAGGAAAGGGCTCACACAGACTTGCAGGCATTCCATGCATCACTTTCACTGAACACGGCCTTTAACGTCAACACTGTGAGCTGGGCAACATCATGGAATTTGCGTGAGGCTGGAATTATCGGAACAGACCGTGTCTACTGCAGAGAAAGTGACATCTCTGCGGAAAAGTGGGAAGATGTAGAGCTTGTTCTTCATTTCTGCTCGAGCAAATGCAGCTCATTACCTGAGTTCCGCTCACCTTGAAATTGAACAGCGAAAAGGTTGAGGAAGTCCATGGAATCGGAAAATTGAGTGTGTAAGATGTTTATGAGAGTGCGATCGGAGCCGATGCACCAGATGTGGGTGAAACACCTGGGAGGATCTGGAGTCGGTCGCAGCAGAGTCTGAGCGAATTGCACTGTTCATCATCTCCGCCTCCCGGCCGTTTCCTGCGTAGATCAAACCACGGGTAGCACGAACCGAAGCTGAACTTCTTCCCACACTTCTCGTTGCAATGAAATCCTACGCGAATGTTGTGCGTTGAATTTCTCGCCGTGCTTGAATGTTTTATGTGGATTCGAGTGGGTTTTCTTGGGTGACACTGTGTGTGTGTGTGTGTGTGTGTGTGTGTGTGTGTGTGTGTGTGAGTGTGCGTGTGCGTGTGTGTGTGTGTGTGTGTGTGTATTGGCCTGGCCAAGAAGCCATTGTTCAAGTGTCTTGTCTCTCAGTCTTAGGTGCCGCGAAGAATTGTGAGCAGAGACTGTACGATCTGGAGCTGTTGCAAACAGACCTAGCTTTCGCAGACTGGGATTCGCGGCATTCGTCGCTCTTTCCTCGAAATGGGGATACAAATGCATTTTAAATGACTTACTTCTTTCTTTGAGTCCCTGTTCTTCCGTTTGCCAAAGAAATAAGTAATTGACAGGTCTGTGGGACTTCTGTGTCGATATGGTAAACACTCCCGTGTTATTGGGAAGAAAGCTAAACATGTTGAGGGTAGCACTTAACATTTCCTGGTTATTATCAGCTATAAACACGAGAATTCTGCACATAAACGTCGAAGCCTTCATTCCATTACCACTGTGCATTCCTGCACAACCTGAACGACCCATGACTCTTCCTTATCACAGTTGCACTCACTTTGTAAACACCGCCAGCTCCCGAAGAATTCCAGAATTCGGTGTGAATATGTTGTCTACGCGCGGGGATCATAACTGTGGTGTTGGTGTTGAGGACACGTCTATCTGAGAATTTGTCCGAAAGCCGATCGAACCCACGCCACACATGCGGAGTGAATTTCATTCCACATTTCGGATGTGCTCAATAATTTTAAACGGACGAGCACAATTTTTGAGAAGAGATCATCACAGATAGATTTGTAATGCTAAAACTGATCAAATTATTTCCCATGCATCAGCGGAGCTGAGCGATCGGTGTAATCAGTAGATTGGAGAAGCCTGGAGGTGAACCTGTCCATAAAATACTCAAATTAGTTTCTTCCTGGGAGACAACAATGAGGCATAAAAAGTAACGTATTGATACTGGATGTGCCACAGTTATTGTGTGGCGAATATTTTAATGCATAATTGAAGAAGGCATTGCACATAGAAACCCCGGAGTGATATTGACATCTAATGATTGCTTCTAGAATTCTATCAGTTATCCTTCAATGCGTATTGTTCCGGAGCTTTCAGTGGGGCGTGGAGGGATATGGTTGGTATTGACGAGTTATCATTGACTGCAGTAATATTTGTAGTTGTTATCGCGCAACGTTATTTTTCTGTGACAGAAAAAAACCAATGCAGGCAAAACCGAGTGTAGAGCAGACGTGGAATTGCGCGAGACAGGTGAAATGATCATAAACTTGCAGATGTTGAGCAGATAAAATTTCTCCGAGAATGGACGAGACTTGATGGTACAATTCAATAGAAAGTCTCAAGAGGCAGGACGGATGGATGGATGGGGGATGTGCATGTCGCGATGCGGGAGGCGAGAATAAATTTGGCCGCGCAGAAGAGACTTGAACGTAATTAGCAGTCCAGCACTGCTGTTTTTTTTCCGCATCAGTGCCATTTATATCGATCAACATTATTGCCAATGATTTGGTAACGAATATATGATTGATATTTATGTGAAAACCCGTCTTTTGTGTGGCGCGGAGTACTGACTGAAATTGTCCAGTTCGATGCCAGATGACTTGCCAGGCTTCGTGTTCGACACCGGGCAGGTTGCGTTGTGTCGCCGGTCAATCTCAAGAAATGGTGCGTCGGGCCCAATGGCTCTCTCGTGCAGCTTCACGTTGAGAGAAAAGAGGCGTTTCTCAATTTGTAGAGTGAAAATAATTGAATAAAACCGCGTCCCACTTCCGCTGCTGCTCTTGTGATCAGTGTGTGTGCACACCCAGGCAAGGAGCTCGAGACGGAGTGCGGCGCGAGATCTGGGTGTGAATGCTGGGGAGCTGAAGCTCAGCTCATGATTGGTGTCTGTTGAAAGGTTTCAAATGTCTGCTGCCCCTGGCTTGCCAGATTTCACTTGTGGAATTTTATCGACTGATGATGCGAGCGAGCTCAATGGGCGAAGGCTTTGTAAACGCCAGATCAATATGCAAGGAGGCGGAAGGGAGGAGGGATCGAGGCTCCCGTGTTTGAAAAGGTGCCGCTCGTTTTTGGAGGAGCTGCACCCAACTGCCCACTGACGTGAAATAATGGCGAGAGAGGCGGTTCGGGAGACAGGGCCACGCGCAGCAGCGTGCTTCCCGCGCTGATCCGTATTCGGCGCAGGTACACACATCATTGCACTTGTGGGGCGTTTTATCGATTCGCTTCGTCACTATCCACACCCAGAAAAACCTGCTCATATTGCGCTGATGGCATAACCAATCACTCCACAATGATACTGATTGCCACGGATGGTGGACACTCCTCTCTGTTTGCTGAGAAATGAGAGATGTGGTCGTCGAATACGTCAGTCCTTGGACTGGTGCATGACGCTGGTGACGCGATGGCAAAATGACAAACAAGGATCGAGAGCTGAAATGTTGTGAATTGTTTGTGCAAACCAGAGCAATTTATCCTGCACATCCGTGAGCAGTTTTTTTTTTTTTTTTGGGGGGGGGTGGCGATTGCGTGGTACAAAGGTTTTTCGATTTTGGAGATCGGGGACGCTCGTACAGTCCGCCACGAAAAATTTCGTCTCTGTGACGTGCTTTCCTGTTCAGGACATTGTATACCTTTCCAAATGAGAAAACTGGAATAGACCAGGGAAATGATTGCTTTAATTTCCACATTTGGCATCAGCTTCTGTGGACAACTTTCGTAAAATATTCATCAAGCGCAGGGCATGTGCCAGGCGTAGGTGCAATTCTTTTTCAGGAGTGCGGTCCTTATCGTTCAATCGCGCGCCTCACTGTGCTGGTGTGCGTGTGTGTGTATGTGTGTGCTTTTGGATGTCGGTAAAAAGATTGCAGACCAGAGATCTCGCGCCCCTGGACTGATTTCTTGAATGAAACAATAAAGAATCCAATGAGTCCAGCTCAGCTGATGTTTTGAAAGAATTGAGTGTGTTTTCGGCTTTTTCTTCTGATGTCTTCGTTTCTGTCCGCCAAGGGCAATTTCATGTGTGTGTAACACATCAAATATCAAAGCTTCCTTTTACCCGAGAGGCATTGTCATTTCGACCAACGCCGTTGTGTGCAGAGCAGGTGCTATGATCGGTGCACAGGTATGGACAGGTAGCTGGAGCAGCCTGATTAGCGCTGAACTCAATCCGCCTTCCTCCGATCCGATTACCATTGTGGCTTTGAAACTAATCCACAGGGGAGGGACGCCTGCACAGTCATACGACAAGGTATCCTACAATTCTACGAAAATGTTCGCAAACAACAGTGGCCAGAGAAACTCTCTGATACTGTGGTCTGTATTGGGGTGTGTCCACCGATTACACTGAGAAATGCACTGTAACACACGTTGATTTTTCTTCCCCTTCAGGTGCGGACCCTGTTCGTCAGTGGTCTCCCGATGGACGCCAAGCCGAGAGAATTGTATCTCCTGTTTAGAGCTTACAAGGTAGGTCCATCTCTTTGTGTGTTGTAGAGCATCAACAAACCAGTAAACAGCCCGGTAGTTTGGAGTGGAATTAACTGTTGTGTGAGTTTTACACTGACCCAAAGACAGCAACAGTTCCCATTGAATGAAAAGTGTCCAAACAGGATTTCAACATTTTGATGCCAGTGAAAAACTTATGGCTGTGGATCTACACATTTTCCATAAAAGCTCACGTTCGAAATCACTTTTGATTGGTTGAATCCGAACTTGGTGCTGGTTATTAAATCAAAAACAAATCTTCATCCTCACGTCGATCGTTGGAGAAGAAAAACCTAGTTTTCCGACGCGTTGACTTTAAAATTAGTCACCAATTTTTTTTCTTGAAAATATCTCAACACTGTTCACTCACACAAAAAAACATTTTATCGACATCCCACCATCTGTTTTAATGCAAAAAATAGTTTTAGAACAGAGTGAACAAAATGATACGGCGCACGAGTGGTTTAAAATTCCTCCTTCCACACTAGTGTCAATTGTTTTTGACTTTTCAAACAGGCTACAGCCAAAAAAGATAGAAACAAATTTAAAAGCAAGAAAAATCAACGACGGTAAAGACAGTTTTCACATTCAGCTTAGTTGGCAAACAAGTCTTTCCTTCTCACAGAATACAGCTTTTGAAATGATTTTTTTTCCATCTCAATTCGCACATGTTTCGAACTTTTGTTTCCCATCTGCACCACGAACTCACTCGGACGAAGCGTTTGAATGCACACGATACTCAACACGTATCACTCGTACTTAGTGCAACATTCTGCATCCCCACAACAACTGGGTGTTTTTGATTGCTGATACTCCAAACATGAATGACTTGATTTTCCCTTGTAGGGCTATGAAAGCTCTTTGTTAAAAATCATGGCAAGGGCAAACAAAAATCCGAGTGTAAGTAGGTTGGCGTGGCCTGGCACAGCACTCACGATGTCACCGCCGTGTTCACTTTGGCGCCTTTGCTCTCACCTTTGCAGGGTTATGAGGGGTCACTTTTGAAAGTCACTGGCAAAAACGGCAAAAGCACGTCCGTAAGTATCACTGTAATGCACTTGCAGGTTCTGCTGCAGGCAGCAGTCGCGCAGCGGCCGCTTGCACCTCCTGCCTGCCATCACCTGTCTAATCCCGCTGCTGCTCTCTCGTGTTCAGCCCCGTGTGCTCTCCGACCACAACGTCAACTAACTTCTTTGCTCTGTCCTCTCTCACTGCAGCCGTTGTCATCGGCCAGTTTTTGCCATTCGAACCCCTAATTTAGACTGTGATCCAATGTTTGGCTTGACTGACAGTTTGTTGTGGCTTGCTCTCATGACAGTTTTGCTTTTGATTGATTGAACTGAACAGCTTTTTGGTGAAAATGCAGAAGAAAAGCAGTCCAAGCATTCGCAGTGAAAAATAAGGAGACCTGCCACTGAGCATACATAATGTCATGTCGAACAAAAAAAAAGTGTGACAGAACGTTGGGAACCCAACGTTTTGTTTCCTTAACCAAAAGCGCGAGCAGAGCAGAGCGCCTTCCTTGCGTGGTTGAACACAAGCAGCACTGGAGTCAGGTGATGGGCGGTGCATGCGTCTCGTGTCTTGTCCTGTTTTGTTTTCGTACCCGTCACTCATGTCTTGTGCATCTTGATGAAAATGTGTTGTGTGTCCGTCTGTCAATAGCCTGGCGCGCCTTCCTTCTCCTGTCCCACCTCTTAGTTTTTGTGCCACTCTGCATGTGAGGTCCTGTGTACGAATGTTCACGTACCATATGCTTTTTGTTTGATGCAGAGCTGAAAAAAAGTGATTTGGAAATGATTTTTTCAGTTTCTTTGTGTCGTAAAGTCACTGAGAGGGGTTTGAGCATGGCCATAAAAATCCCTGGAATGCTACACCTGTAACCGTGTTGCAAGATTAGAATGTTGCATTGGACGGGTGTGAGCTGGAAAAGAAATGAACAAACAAGAGACTCGTTGTGACCAGAAAACGGCAGGGACGAAACTTTCTCACATTGTCACCACTCTACTTGCCAGTAGAATATGCAAGTCAAGTACAAAATACTAACTTCACCAGAGTGAGTGTTGTTTGGCTTTTGCATGCTCGGTAACCTGCGAAACCGAACAGAATAGTTGAGGCAGAGATATTGCGGCAGAGAAGTATGGGCCAAGAAAGCATTCTTAATTACCGCTGAATCTGATGCTCTGAAACAGGCAACAACCAAAAGAACCAAAACCTACAACACAACATCTCTGTTCTATTTTTATGTCGGTATGACAAAGAAATGTTGTGGGTTTTTTTTCGTCAAAACTTTGCGTTTCTGTTATGTTCCTAGAATCAAGACAGAAGCCTTGTTCTGAGAATCTGAATGCTTTCTGAAAGCACGAGGAAAGTTACGCCAATCAATGTAGTGTGAAAAGAAACCCACAGAACTACACAGTCTATCTGGATTTTCGTTTGCCATTACCAGTGTTTGCTACTCCCAGAAACATTTCCTCTGATTGCATTGTTCAAAAAGCATCTGACGTGATGAATGATGTCCTGTGTGTATGTGTTGCGAGTCTAATTATCGTCATGTTTTTTTCTTCGATTTATAGGAACCCATACTACCTGTAAGTCCTAGAAAAAAATCTTCCTAGTTGACTGTCACCTGAGTTCTGTCTTTTTTGTGCCTGTGTGAGTCACAGGTCCGCGAAAATGATGACATTTCCGCCCAAACATAAATTGCTTGTTCGGAGCGATGAGACTCACTGGAATGAAATTCCCGCTTCGTTCTGCGGGTTTCCAGAACACGGACTTTAATTCACCCACCATCTTCTTGGTGACGAACTATTCTCGAAGTTGAGCCACATCGGCGTAACGAAATGGTCAGACAGCGAAACCAGGAGACACGGGTGCCTCATCAATTCAATTTTCACCTGAAATGGAAGACACTCTTCAAGGCTCAGAGTGGCTTGTGCCAATTGATATCAAGCGTGTGAGTTGAAATGAGGAGGTTTGGGGTGAAGGGTAAAAAGCCTGGGGCCTGACCTGCCTGACCCTCGGAAGAGATCCTTCACTCCGTGTCAAAATATGGGGTGTCTATCCATTTCGTTCCATTGGCATTGTTTTCGCGAGACCATTACTCATTAAGACAACTGCGCCTGCGAAAAATTAGGAAACAATCCGACAACGGGGCAATTTTTTTCGGAACCTCAGATGAAAAGGACAAACAGAATGTTGATATTTTGTTGCTATTTGATCACATCTTTCCAATCTTTTTTTCTTATTCGATCACAAAATTTGTTTTGAACGTCTCCAAAACATTTGGACTCTGCTCAATCCAGACACCAAAACGGAGACACCAAAATTATTTTGAAGATTTGCGGGCCAACTTTGTTTTTTTTCGAAATGTTCGGCCTTTTCGGAGTTGAGCCACTTCAATACATGCAGTGGGACCGAGCGGAGTTCAGGTGTAACCGCATGGCGCGTCTCTCAGTCACACGCAGGTGATAATCTGTGAGCTGCTTCTTCGTTTCAGCCCGTTGGATTTGTGACGTTCAGCTCAAGAGTCGCCGCTGAAGCCGCGAAGCAGGACCTTCAGGTAGGGCGTCTTGACATTGGCCTGTACGTTTTCAAACGTTGTGTTGTGGTACCTGTACTTCACTTGTGGCATTTCCCACCCAGGGACTTTGGCACCACTTTCAAATTCAGAAGCCTCACTCCACGGGCTGAGGTTGACGTTGCATGGCCCTGTCGGGTCCGCCGGAAGTTTGTGAGCCCAGACGAACTTTTCACCGGCACTTTCCCTTGTGCAGCAGGGAGTGCGGTTCGACCCGGACCTTCCGCAGACTCTGCGTCTCGAGTTCGCCAAGAGCAACACCAAAGTGACCAAGCCGAAGCAGCAGTCCCCGCAGCCGCCGGCGGCGCACCCGCAACTCATCCAACACCTCGCAGGACGTGAGTACTGCCACGAGCACTTTGCCCAGATATGCTCAGGTCGAGAAAAGTCAGTGAAGTCCAAACCACTCTGGTGCAGCCGCGTCCCAGAAGGAAGAGTTCTTGAGAACTCCAAAGCTGTGCTTTTGATCAGAAAAGTTGAAACACCAAAGTGCATTGTTAAAATCTTGAACCAAAGTGTAAAATGGCTGTCTTTTGACTGATTTACGTGTAGAATGATTTTCATGGTCGTCCATGTAGAGCTCTTTTAGTTCAGGCGACTTTTTGGTGTGTGGAGGCCTGATGTGTACAGAATGCTGCCATGTTGTCCCAGTGCACCCGAGTGGTGAAAATTTTGTCGTCAAGTTGAAATTCCAGTTTGAAATGACTTTTGTTTTGTGTGTAACTTCATGGGTTTCCTCATCGTCGGAATTCAGTAGTGACGAACCGACTAACTCTCCGCAACGGGAAAAATGTCCGCAGTTTCCAAATGCATGAATGTTTTAAAAACTAGATATTGTGCTACACTGAGTAAAGAAATTTTTAGGTGGCAAAACAAATATGTTGTGTATCGCTTAATAGAGCAATAACTGTTGGCAATATCGCTAAATATTAATGATTGATGTCTTACCATTTTCTGTGGATCACTGAAATTTGATCGGAAGGCCCTTTGCAAATTTTGCCAAGACAAATTCTCTTTCTTCTTGTCCCCACCTTGTCTGGGAAACGCCTCAAATGCCGCCACGCGTTTGGCGCAGCTCTTGTCCACAGAACTTGGAAAGAATTGTACTTTACTCTTACACTACTAGTGAATTGGTGTTCATTGGCGTGTGTTTTGTGTCTTTTCTCTTTTCATCCATTTAGAGGAATTAGCAAGTGGAGCCTTTTTCCCAGGTATGCCCGCCGAGACCTGGACACACCCCGCGCTCGCGCAAGCCTACACTGAGCTGAGTCCGGCGGCCATCCACCATCCAGCACTCATACAGCACCCCGCTCTAGCTCAGGTACCGGTACGGGTTAGTTGAAAACTTTCTACCTCATGTTATTGCACGTTGTGTTGCGCACACGCCTCTCACAGGCTGAATCCAACATCAACTCACGGACAAACACGAAACAAGATCCCAAACCCACTGTGTATGAATGTGCCCACTGTAACTTCGTACACTGGACACAAAATGTATCAAAATGTTTGGGTGGGACTGCATTCAAGATCAATTTGTAAATTTGTTGGGTAAATAAATAACAAGCTTTTCAAGGCACTGACCATATCCTTGTGTGCAGTGTCAAAGGCTGTGTGGACAAGTTTTGGTAGTTTCAGTGCCCTTTTCCCCATTCACAATTGTGAACGACTCCTTCACGGACTCGCTTCCTCTCGCTGACAACAGAAGACGCAATAGCCATTAAGAGCACAGCTAAATAGTGTTCACACACTCACGGTGGTGAAGGGGTCACCAAATAAAGTACTGTTTTGTGAATATATATTGTGTCATTGTGCCAGCACTGTGCAATAATATGTGTAGATTGTGGGGATTGTTCGCTTGTGGGTGGGAGGGGGATGAAAATGTGTTGGTGCAACAAAATTGTCACCGTCTTATGCTGCGACCGTATTTTCCACGCATGATGTGTGTTTTGTGCCTAATTTTGTACCGTAGATAGTTCACTCGCTGTTGTTCAGCCCATACCAAGGCCCAGTCTCTAGATAGGTGGGCGACTTCCGTGTATGCAATTCAGTCGCACAATTTGAGAATCTCAACTTTTGAATTTATCAAAGCTTTATTCATAATGGCTCTTCTGTGCACTTAGACTGCTTCATGCAAAAAGACCCAACCAATCAGTAAGAATGAATGAAGGATTACTAAAAACAAAATTTTCTCGATACGTGTTTTTAGATTTGCACGTTTTGTGACAACAAACTTTACTTTTTTGTGTAGAAGCTTTCTGTGTGTAGATCGTCAGCCAATCACAAGGCTGCTTCTTCAGCAGTCACTACCAAATCAAAACTGGAGAATCCCCACCGGCGCTGCTGCTTCGTTAAGTCTGCCGATCATGGCATGTTGATTACTGTTGGTTTTCCAGGGTGATCCAAAAGTCCTTGCTCAGGCCCAACCAGTTCATCCAGGTGCCATCAGGAACAGAGTAAGACAACTGGTCACTTGATCGAGCGCATTTGTCGGATAAAACTTGCACGTTGTACTTTCTGCACCGATGCCACATTACCAAGTTTTCTACATATGATAGAAGTACATTTGAAGTGTCTGTTCTACCATTTTATATTTTTGCTCCAGCAGTGGGTTGTGTTTTGCCAAACTTGAGTGTGTGTGTTCGTAGTCTTTCATTGAATTGTAAGTCCGGACATCAGATCAAAGCAGAGACCTGCCAAAAAGTGCATGGCGCCAGTCTAGATATTTTAGGGTCAATATCTAGTGTTGGATTTGAAAATGTACAAACCTAATTTGCACTTGCCCCAAATTGCACAGTCACTAAACAGCGTCCGTAACAAAGTTCCAAAATGCAAAACCGAACTGTTTGCACCATACCAACGCAGTACGACAGAGATATGATGTGGTAGCAACAGGCAGTTCGGTGGTTGACGGCCGTTAGGAAAGGACTTCTGGTATCACCCTGTCGAACTGACATAGATCACTCGTCAAATCTAGATATACTAACACAGATGTCAGGCCATTTGTGCCATTGTGCAGGCTCTCCAAGCAGCCGTTCCCGTCTCGACCTTGCACTTCAGCCTGTAGTTCTGCCACTTTTTCTCTGGGACAAAAATTTTGGCGACTTTCTGTTGAAGTGTGTTGCACTGCTTTCGTATACACACGGTGTAGTCCCATACGTGAGTGAGCTCTGTGGTTGGCTGACGCCCTGCTGTCAACTTGTCACATCTGTAGGTGCACCACCCTCTGACCGTGGCTGCGCACCCCGCTGCGGTGCTTCCCAACGGGGCGCTGCCGCCATCCCCTCACGCCCACCTGGCCGCTGTCAGCCCCATGCTCGGTAGCCCCGTCGGCGGTTGCTCGGCCACTGCTGCATGCAACAGCACCTCCAGCCAGCATTCAGCCACAGCTGCTGCTGTCCAGGGCAACAACTCGTATTCCACGCTCTTCGTCGCAAACTTGGGCCCGTTCTGCTCAGAGCAGGAGCTCAAGGACCTGTTCTCCAGGTACAGTATAAAGGCGCCCCGTCCACCCCGCCCCGCAGTCAGCCCCGCCCGCAGGCGCCCTGCAGCCACCACAAGTTGCCGCTAACACGAACATTCTAACTGACACTTGTCGCAACAGGGACTCATTTCAAACTACAGTGCTCGGTTGTACGTCTGAAATGCTTCCAAAGCGACACACATTGCAGTGTGAGGTGAATGATTCTCAAACGACTCAACTTTGCAGACGTCTGGTTGAAAACTAATCTGTTTGCTTGTGAAAAAGCTTTCAGAATTTGTTTGATACTTCTCTCTCTCTCTTTCAATGCAATTGTGCTCGTTTGAGTCTTGTTGACAAACGTGGTGTGATTTTGGTGTCGAGTCGGGTATGATTGACAGCATCCATTCCTGCATAAATTTGTTCATGTGTTGAATTTACTTGCATGCTTGCAGAACATAAGATGGGCATCTTGCAAAGTGTATGGACACAAATCCATTTGCACAAATGCACTTGTCTTGAGAAGTCTGTTCGTTAACATTTTAATTTGCTTGATGACTTGTTCCCAAAAGCACTTGAGTTCTGACTTCAGACTTGGTTCCCGACAAAACCACCTGTGTTCATGTTGCTGAAATAAATTGCAGATCGCCTGGTGTTGGAAGACTCGCGTGTGCCGCCCATTTGCGATTGTTTCTGCATGCGCAGCCAATGACACGAATTACTTCAAGACTTGCACACGACTCGTTGTCTGAGTCGCCACTACGCAAATGCCTTTCATTATTTCGTGATTTTGCAACGATAATTTCCCGTGTCCTTTGCATGCGTCAAAGTGCCGACACAGAAGGCAGATGTGATGGGAGACTTGCCAGTTTCTTGACAACCTGAAGTCCTGGAATTGGACAACAGGCAAAAAGAGAATGGCGGGTCCCCTTTCTGCAATTCTCTTTGCGCAGTTTGGAATTTACTTCGTTTTTGTGAATGTTCTTTCTGAAAGCAGCATGAAAGCCTTCATTTGAATTTGTTGCCAACTTTAACTTTACTGAAATAATGAAAGGACACATCGTTGCTGGCGCTCTGGTTCCGAAATTTGAGCAACCAAAGGCACTAAGTCCCAAACTGGTTGTCTTTCGCAAAACTTCTGCCGGGCACTTGTAGCCAAATGGTTTTCGGGCACTGCTTACAACTTTCACCCTTACTTTCTGGCAAACACAATGGTTCAAGCTTCTTTGTGAAACAGGTGATCAATGCTCCACACACCAACCACGACTGTTTTTTTGTCTTCTCCAGTTTCCCTGGATTTAGCAGACTGCGCATGCATAACAAGGGGGGTTCTCCTGTCGCCTTTGTAGAATACCAGGTAAAGTCTCCATTGACGTTTTGCAAATTCACGGTCTGTGAAATTTGTTTGTGATTGTTTCAGAAATGACAACTTCTCTTGCAGGATGTTCTTCATGCTAACGAAGCGCTGACCAGACTACAGGGATTTGTACTTTTTTCATCTGAAAGGGGAGGGATGCGGATCGAATTTGCAAAGAACAAAATGGGGGAGGTATGTCGAAGCATCAGGTTCGGTTCACCATTCTTGTCTTGAGTGTCGTGTTCGTTCAGTGATTCCTTGGCTGAAATTGCAACAGCAGATTCTTCTCGAATTTGCTGCTTCAAATTGGGCTGAAGGCCCCCTTGTTTTAAAAGTGCGTGGAATGCCGTCAATGGAACAACCTTGTTTGACAACGTTTGGTTGGCTTTGCAGGGAGGGCGACGGGAGGATAGCAGCGCTTCGGGACTATCTCCACCGCCGGTTGTTGGCCTAGCCTTCCAGTGATGTGCATCCTTACTCGACGGCTTTCCCAGCTCCTTTGGCTCACAGCAATAACTTACAGTACAACGTCTCTGGTGAACATTTCAAACTTACTCGTGGAAAGAGAATATTCATGTGGCAATCCAAACTTGATAAATTATTATTGTAAATTATTTGGTTGTCATATTTAATTAGTGTTGTATGTAGTTTGCATTGTGTAGTGAATTGGTTGCAGAAATTTGTATTCAAAATTTTTTGAACAGTTTGGAACTGGAAAGGGAATTGATTACACACATAGAACGTGCAAAGAAAACAGTCGCATTGAAATCTCAATTTTGAGAGCGCCTTGTGTCACGAAGTCACCAGTAGTCTTTGTGGTCGGTGTTACTGTTGTCGTCTGTTTCGTCTGTCGTGCAACACATTTAGCCAATGTACATTGAAAAGAGATAGGGAATTTGAATCGTGGTAGTGTCCGTTTAGTGAAATTGAACAAAACGAATGTCTTTATCTCAACATGGTAAACATGACTTCCGTCCAACTTATATGAACGCTAGCAAACATATCTGTAAAACGAACAACGATTATCAATTTTATACAAGATCACTTTGTTATTCTTGATAATGATTTCTGTTTAGCGACACAAGTCCCGCCCTTCGAGTCCCACACTTGTTACAGCAACAGTACCAACTCTCCATTATTTCTCATTTCAACTCGCACCGATCGTGCTGTCGTTCTTGAAATGTTGAGATAAGATGAAATATTTGGTTTCTTACTGTTTCTTCATTCAGTTCAGTTTCACTGAATTTCTGTACATTTGTGTAAGTCAGTTTTGCGTTTTGCTAGTGCGCTCTAATCACTTTGTTGTGGCGTTCGACAACCCAGTCTTGCTCATTTCGCTTTCAGCCCCCCAATTCTTCTTTATCGATACAACATTGAACTGCAGGGTATAATACTTGATTCTTTCAGCGAATTGGCAGCAAACCAATTCACAAACCTGAAGTCATTGAAAAGCGACAGGGGATCAGGTTTCCAAGGACAGTTGTAATCTATTGGCAGTGCACGCCTTGTCACAAGGCGGTCTACGCGACCACTGACTGTGTAACTGTCGCGACTGATCCTCCCTGAAGCTTTACAAATCTCAATACATTCCATTTTAGCTAGCATTAAAATTGTTATCCTCTTGGATAAAGCAGTGGACAGGGCTCCATGCGCCCAATCTTGATTAAAATTAACCATCGCTGTTGATGTTGACTGAAAGACACAAAGAAGTGAGTGGAGAACTGAACTCTGTGTATCGGATCAACAGGCTTCTCAAAAAAGACCGTGTCTCTGTTACGAGTTGTATTGGACCTGGGCTTTAATAACGGCCAGGGTTGCGACGCTTCAGCCCCGTACGACCACGTCGCATGCTCGTTCTATGCAGTATTGTTGACCACCGATGTAAAGGTTGAACATGTGGCTCTGGTCTGTGTATGTCTTTATCTTTTAAAATCAGGTGATACATTTTGTGATTTTTATTGCATTGTTTAGTTTGTTAGTTGTACACGTATCATGATTTCTCGCGTTTTTCTTTCTTTCTTTTGCTGTTCTGCATGAATTGAATCTTTGCAGAAGATGTAACCAATGATATTTATGTTGTCACGTTTCCCATATCTAGCATTACAATTTGAACTGACGGACTGCGACCCTTACTTGTACAGGTGTTTGTTCGTTTGGAAAACACAACCAATTTGGCGTTTAACATTTTATCAATCAAAAAGTAACACGGGAAAATATTGTCTCTGAAGGACAGCAAAAGCTTTCTTGTGGGTTTATTTTGTAGAATATGTTGTAGATTGTGTGAAGTTACAGATCATGTAAGTGATCTGTCACTGAGGTTTTGAGGCGATCTTTATTTGATATTGTGGGTTTTTTCTCCGGATCAATGCTCATGAAATGATGTGACCATTTGCTCTGCAATATGTATTTGAAAAATAAGTAAAATCGGGGAAAATGTACATACATAGCGTTGTTAGATTGTGGAGTTTTGTGCATAAACCAAGTAATGAGTAGGCGAGCTTTACATGCAATTAGTGGATGTGTGTACGCGTACGAATTGTCTTATCAACTACTATTCATATTCGCCACGTTATGGCCTTGTTCCTACCCAAGCTCTTGTGATAGCGGTAAATTAATAACAACACCCTGGGATCTCAGCACAGAAAGATGAAGATACAAATTGAATGAAACTATCCAAAAACGTTGGCCCGAACGGCGCCGAGACTTTGAAGCATTTGAAGCTTTTTATTGTACATTGCATTCCATTTGCACAACGATCCACGGGTCAAGTTCCGTTCTGTGCGTGCACGGGTGTGGGAATTTTGTACTCAAAAATGGGCCATGTCCGTTCTCAGACTGTGCAATATTGGGAGGCAAAGAATTCTCCAACAAGCAATGAAGTACATTTCAAGCTCACGCACGTTTACACGCTTACTTGCACGTGGCCATGCTTACTTTGCAAAGACGGAACGAGACTTGATCCGTGAGATGAGCTCTCATGCTCATTCAGTCGTGTGTTGGTTTCAAATACAGTAGCATGGTTTCTTGTGTTATGTTTAGCTTCATTTCTCGCAAAAAGATATGGCAAGGAATTGTACAAAAGAATTTTGAGTCGAACACACTTGTTGTTTTGCTAAAGCACTTGTTAAGTGTAAATACTTTAAAAAAGGCATCAATTTTTCTCCGTACTACATTTTGAAAAAAAAATTCGCGCGTTCTTTGAGAGTGAACGACGAGAAAAAGTAACGACAGCTTGTGGTATGCAACCAAGTGAGTACCTTAAACATTGTGATATTGAAACTTCAAAGCCATGTGTATGAAAGGACTCCTTGAACGAGCACCACTTCACGTAGAACACCACACATGAGCGAACTTTCGGCTCACACCACGCAACGAAAGTCAACCACATTTCTTCCTGTCTCGGACTTGGATTGGACTGTCTTCTTGTCACCTCAGCAGTTGTATACTTGCACGCACGCAATAAGAAGGGAATCTTGCAGGCAGAGAAATTGTCTAGTTTTGAATGACATTGCACGTGACGTACCACAGAAAAGTGTGTTTTAGCGGAGAACGAAAAGCATGAAACGAACAAGAATCGATGGGAAACATATCATTTGTATCGTAATTTTTGCCTTGTAATGTTGACCTTGCCATGGAACAAAAAAAGTATATCTATCAAAAGCAATCAAAATGCCTTGTACTTCTTGCTAGGACAATCTCTAGGACTTTGATTTACGGAATTTTTATCAATCGGGAAAAAAACAAACTCAGATTTTGTTTTGCAAACTGTCACAAGCAATGTTGCTCAATGACCTAAACTGTACTTTCAGTGGCAAAAAAATATAAAAAAGACTGGTACTTAAATTTGGTGGTCCCAGCTCCTTGTGTGGACCCAGTAGAGAGTACTATTCGTGTTGAGCCTAGTGAGTGGTGCTTTGTCATTAGTTGTTCCTCAGGCCAGTGCAGTATGTGAACGCGGAGGAAGGAGATCGAGCAAATTCAATCTGACAATGATCATAAAATGAATCGAATTTCTTGCCACATTTTTATTGTGCAATCGCAATACTTTGCTCAAAGTTACGAATTCAAATTGATAACTGCGAAACTTACAGAAACAACGCTTTGCTTCAAAACTTATTTCAACCCTGTCGACCAGCTGGATGTAAATACCTGATATAGCACGTTCTTTCCACTGAAGCAATAACACTAACTATCAAAGTGGCTTTAAGGACTAACGTTTGAGGAAACCAGGGGTGATAGATCGGCAAGTCAATCAAGTAGGACGATCACTTTTACTGATATTGCACTTCTATTGTACACTGTACATAAATGCAAAACAAACCAGTGATCTGTAAATAGAAAGCAGGAAAGAATTTTGTACGAACAGCCCAAGCAAAAAAACTGCAGCTGGATCATGGTTGAAATAAGTTTTGCGAAGTAGCAACAAGTCTAATCCCATGGGTGAAAACTGGGTTTTAATCGATGTAGGTGAAATAAATCGCGAAATATTTTTATCTGGATTTATTGTTCTTTTTCTTAAATAAATGCATAAAACATGTAAAATGACGTTTCTCTCGTTTTATGCCAACATGACACGACACCCTTTTCTCTGCGCAACGTTTTCAAGAGCCGCGAACCAGTCTGGGCAATGGCATTTCGCATTGTGTGTCCGAAATACGGGACGCTTCCATGCGCGTCACGGAGGCGTCATCTGGTGGCAATTCTGTCCTTGCGCGGGTCCAACCCAAAAAGTTGAGTTTGACATTCATGGTTCGCAATACCCACAGCAGTGCACGAGCCTAGAGTGCCAGCACTTCCCGTGGAATGTGCCTTGCTGGTCTGCTGCACTGTATGCAACAAAGTCAATCATCATACGTCCTCAACGGACACCTGCCTGCGCATCGTGTGCAGGCGAGTCTACGCGTCCGCTTAGATTAGCTGTCCGTTTGCAGTATCTAGAAAGAAGTAAGAGCTGCTTCACTTCCTGTCTTCACTGTAGTCCTGAAGAACATCACCCATGTGCTCGTTGTGCTTCTTGAAATTCTTGTTTCTCTTCCGGTTCGCCACTTTCCTCCTTTTTTGTCCAGGTGCCTGAAAATAAAGGTGCTCCGAATGGAAATAACCACAGCTCTGCGAATATTCTTGCCGTCTCAAGAGAACTACTGGCCATTTGTTTGGTGGACATCATTTGTTGCTGAAAATGCGCCTCGACAACTGTTGTGGCTGCAGAAAACAATTGGCGACAGTCCAGTTTGCTACCGGTCACACAACGACGAACTGATCGGAATGTACGTACCACCCTCTGCACGGTGTCTTGCATGGACGCGATACCTTGCTTGGCCAGATATTCCTCGATCTTCTTTTCGTCGATTCCCTCCACAGCAACACTCCTCCACAGCTTTTGTATGTCTGAAACGAAAACGTCATTTACTTGTCGCCAAGAGCGGAGGTGGAGGGCAGTAGCGAAACGGTTGTTGGGGGCGGCTAATTTTTCCTCCTACCTTCGTCGACAGAAAACTGGTAGCTCTTGTCGTTGTAGAATAGGACTTCTTTCTTGTCATGTGGTCTCGTGTAGTACACCACCTGATCCCCCAATTGCTGTGGGAAGGAACAGAAAAATTATACCATCTGCCATCGTACAACAAAATGATTCATTTTTGTGGATGTCTCCAGGTTCAACTTGAAAGAACACGTCGCAGTGACCAGGTGCAAAAACATGCAAAATGCCAAATCTAAGATGGGTGCCATATTATGTGTGATACCCTATATACCGGCATACCAACCAACACTTACCCTGAGAGCTTTCTTGACATTGGGCAGAGATTCCTCAACATCTTCGTAGAAGACGCCACCCAGGCCGCGTTGGTCGTTCTTGTCCAACAGTCGAAGCAAACCCTTGCGGTCCTTGATGTTGTACACTGGCTTGTATTTGAACATGTTTCCATCGACAACTTCTATTTTCGGGTTGTTCAACAAGGCCTGAAAAAATCAAGTCAAACACCTGCAACAATCACTCCTTTTGAAGCAGCAAAAGTGTGCGCTGCACAGATACCAGCAATTGCAACATCCAACCTCAGTCTCAAGCCAATGCTTGATCTTCACACTGGCGTCCATCTGTTTGGTTTCGTCCAGGATGTCTTCCAAACTCAACGGAAACGTGTCTTCTTGTTGGTGACGCACCTGCATAAAGGGGTCAAGTCCCGAACAAGTGTCACTGTGTTGTCGTCAATTCAAATACGAGCGTAGGTCACAAGCAAGAAATTGCATGCAAAAATCCAGAGCAGGGATTATCTCTTTTTTGACCGTTCCTGCATGACACAATCGTGCGCTGTGCTCCTGTTATCACTACCCAGCTTCACACCCCCCCCCCCAAAAAAAAAAACCAACAAAAAACAAGGGCCGATTTCTTTTGTACAATCGTCGCTGACGCCTGTCATTGTCAAGTGCTCTCACACACCCGACATTTGATTGCTCCACTTTGATTCCAGAATACGGTCATGCACAGCTCTGTGGACAGAGCTCTTGCGAAATTCACAACAAAAGAGAAACGTTCTTTACCTTCATGTGCTTCACAATCTTGGTCAGAATGGCAAATTTGGTGTTTGAACTGCCGCTCAACGCCTTGTAGTTCAGCTCAGTTATTGCTGGAAACGAGGCAAGAAGCACGTCATTTGGGATTGAAAAACTTCGGCAGTCACAAGCACGGCGATATGAAGCAAACATACATTTGGCCTTCTGGGGAGGTTTGGACTTTTTGCTGAACTTTGGTGGTGGTGGTTCTTCAGGCCTCGTTTTCCTCTTCTCAACCGTTGGCATCGCCAACGCCCGCTTCTTGAACGCCTCCCTCTCACGAAGCAACGCCGGATCCATCTTGATGACTGCTGGAATACAACATTGTTTCACTGATTCTCAACGGCAACTTTCGTCTCCCGATGATTCGCAAACCTGCCCGTGGTTCTTACAGAGAAACAAATAAGAAGCAGTGTTCAAGGCAACTGCAGTGCGAAGTCCCTTGTACCGTACAGCAACCGTTGCAAGTCACAATCCTGCTGAAATGGGGGGGGGGGGGTGGCCGGGGGGGGTTGGGGGGGGGGTGGGGTTTGGGGGGGCAGGGGACATTTCATCCACCTTGCCATATACAGCATTACCACATGGTGCTTGCCCTAAAGGGACTTCGCACAATGAGCAGCAATGGTGACTGGTCCAACCTTTGAGAGTGACAGTACATGTACACTCTAAAATGTGGCGTTCGCCAAACTACAACTCGAGTTGGAGGAGCTGGTGGACATGAACAGCCCAAGTGAAAACTGTATCAAAATCCGAGGCGCAAACATCAGGGTGCTGAACGCGCAAATCTGGAGCAAAAAGTGCAAATCCAGGAGAGCAAACTTTGTAACACTACTTCTGGAAGACTATGTCCCAGTGCTGATCTGTTTCAGAGCCACGATACGCCTCGATGAAAAGGGGCTGAGACAGAATCCTAAACAAGAAGGCCATCGCCTAAAAAGCGCGCGGTCTTATGCCATTCACTCGAAAGATTTTTGGCCAGTTCAGAAAATTTATATCTTGAGTTATTAGCCAGCCAGCCCATGTTAAGTTCCTGGGGAAGGGTGTAATTCAACATGGCCAAAAATTAAAAAATAGCTCCATGGAGCTCACGGTGATTTGAGGAAATTCTGATTTCGCTCCCTCTGATTTTGCTCACTCTGATTTCGCTCACTCTGATTTTGCTCACTCTGATTTCGCTCACTTTGTTTTGTCAAAAATTCTTACTTTTTCACTCAATATTCA
>JAAUXT010082523.1_pt1 | contig 40965 bp, 32 predicted proteins | sample 7278171 | NCBI WGS metagenome assembly JAAUXT01 (sample SAMN14350112, study PRJNA611818) | marine sediment metagenome | isolation source: surface marine sediment (1.8m) | place: French Polynesia: Moorea | collected 2018-08
GAGCCCCTCCCTCTCACCCTCCAGCTCCCGGATCCTCCCCTGGATCCCTGTTGAACATTCCCGTTCGCTTCACACTGGACGAATCTCATGCGCCACGTCCGGACGGAACTTCCTCAGTGCTTGGAACTGGAAATCTGACTCGCAGATCTCTGGACGCTGCGTCGCACCAAAGGTTCGAACGATGTCAGGTCACGACCGAAACATCCGCTCACTGTTCTTCTGTCGTGATCCTATTTGGCAAAAGTGGAGCAAGTCTCTCACGTGGTCGACTGTGACGTCCGTGTTCGATCTGACGTCCTGCGAGCACACCAGTGTTCGTTGTCCAGCAGAGCAGCAACCGAAACCTCAGGTGGGTGAAATCGAACTCTGCCTCCTCAACTGATAACGCGTCTGTTTTGAGATGAACCTCTTGTCGCTTATCGCTTCGTTACGAGCGACAATGTTGACAGCCCTGGTACAGTCGAGGAGAAAAGTCAAAGAAGAAGCAAACTCCAATCTTCAAGAATTTATTTCTGCTGACAACAATCTTATTTCTTCACGTGCGCAATCGGGTAGGGTTCAAATTGGTCTTTTTGAGGTCCAGGGGTGACGACACCAGAGCCCCTGGGATCTGCTCGAATCTCTTCCGTGAGCTCAATATGAGGAGAATAAGCGAGTTCAAGGATGCGCAATCTTCATTGTTGTGCGCGGGTGGTACAACAGCTGACGTTCGGAGTCCACGGTCCTTCCGGAGACGCAAGAAGACCTCATTTCCAAGAATTTACTGACACCCTCATGTCTGCCAGTCGACACGCAACAGAAGTGGGAGTTCCGTGCAGACAACGAGCGTCTCTGGTCGATTTCGCAGGAATGGCGCTATTGAAATCATGTCTCTATTTGCTCGAACAAACACTTGAACACAGGCTGCACGAAAGGAAAGACTGGAAGCAACGAAAGCTGTGCTGCAGACGAGTGGACCCAGAGTGAAGCGGAGGAGACTCGTCTGAGTTACAAGCAAAACGTTGGTTCTTCCCAGAAGTCTGTATGTCTCTAGCACTGACAATGGCCGGAACAAGCAGAACAACACGTTGAGCATTTCGCTCTGCATTTGGTTTTCTGTGCAGTCAGACGAGGCCAACTATATCCACGCTCGCGAGACACCCAACGGGTGTGGTCAAGCGAAACTTCACCACAGCGAAGAGGAACATGCACACACGTGCAGTTCAGTTCTCAATTCTGGCACAATGTCCTCCGGCACACCTTGGTGTGTTCACCTGGGGCAGCTGCTCGTCCGTCTCTGCTTCTGCTTGCACGCGCTTCTGCTCAAATTTTCTGTCTCACAAGCATCAGAAAACTCCAGGTCATAATCTCTAAACCTGTCTCCCCTTTTGGTTCTTTTGCCTGCTTTGGTTGTCCTTGGTCGTGAACAGAACCAATCTTCCTGTCTCTGTCTCTGTCTCGTTCTCTTCTCTTTCCGTGTTTCTTTTTTCTCTTCCTGTCTCCACATCAAGTCTTCCAGTTTCACAACCCGCACTTTCCTTGCCTGTTCCTTCCTGATCTTTGCTGCCATCTCCTCCTCCAAGAATTGTTCCTGTGTCTTCTGTATCTTCTTTGCTGCCACCTCGATCTCAAAGAATTCTCTCCTCTTCTGTATCTTCAAATCTTTCTTGTGCATTTTCCTTTGCTGTCTCCGAATAATCCTTTGCTGCACCTGAATCTTCTTTGCCTGTTCTTGCAACTTCCCTTTCTGTCCCCTGAGATGTTCCACCAACTCCTCCAGTGTCCGTATATGCTCTTCTTGTCTCAGTATCTGCTCTTCTTGCCTCAGTATCTGCTCTTCTTGCCTCAGTATCTGCTCTTCTTGCCTCATCGTGTGCTTTTCTTGTCTCAGTATCTGCTGTTTTTGTCTCAGTATCTGCTTTTCTTGTCTCAATATCCTGCGCATATACACGTTGGGAGGGACACTGTTTCTGGGTACTACGTGCTCCTGATCACACACCGGACACCGGAGCGTCCCGCTCGTCGGGTTGACGTCGAGACGTTTGAGGCAGGTGAAGCAGACCGTGTGACAGCAGGGCAGCAGTTTGGGCCTGCGGTTCCCTCTCTCCGTGTAATGTTTCCTACACACTCTGCAGTAGACGGAACATTCATGCAACGAAGCCATTGATGTGCAGTTTCGCAAAACACAAACGTCGTTTTCACGGTGCTTACCGTGCACCGTGGTCGTGTTTGGTTCTGAAGAGTGCGTTTGTGGGCGTTGCACCATCATTGCATTGATCAAACAACGAGTGTTCGTCTTATCAGATGAGACTGCACCATGATAACAAGGTCCAGATGATTGTGCACTTCAGCTTACCTGTTTTCCTTATCAAATCATAGACCAAAAGCGCGTGTCCAATCTGAACAAAACAAACCAAAGCTCAGACCGGCCATGCAGACGTAACAAAGACACACACGTGCACACACGTACACGTACACACACACACACACACACACACACACACACACATGTGCGCACTGACTGCATGGTTGGTACGTATTTGTCGGTGCGAGAGAGAGCGTTTTGTCTCCGCTCCACGTGTTGTGGATGCAAAAAGGTCCAGGATTTTTCCAGTCTCCTCTGATTACATGGTGTGTGTGCGTGCGTGCAGCTGTGTGTGCGTGTGCGTGTGTGTGGATGACCCACGTGACCGGTCCATCTGCGGTGCAACGCACGTCGTTCTTACACAGCAGTATTTTTTTCAAAAAGGAATTTATTTGCACTCGATTGTTGCAAAGTTCTCATGACCCGCACATTACACTACAAAACATACAGTTACACAAAAACAGCCATGGCATGTGCTATAATTATAATTACATTATTTACATTTCAAATCTTTTTAATTTTTTTTGTCTTGACATGAAATATTTGAAGCAAGTTGAGTTTTACGATGTTTTTCCCGTTCATAATGAATCGTCTTCATTCTTTTTGAATGAAATGCACGCGTTCAGAAATGTTCCCAGTCCGTTTTTCACAGGAGGAATCTCACTGTGTCAGACCAGGATCTCACACTCAGTGCAGTTTGAGAAGCGCATTTCGAACCACGCCAGACGAAACAAAATTCAGGACAGTTGAGTTTGCGAAACTGGAGTGAATTTTTGAGTCTGATGTGGTGTTGAAAGGACTTCTCAAACTACACTGGGTGTGAGATCCTATTTCCACAACGTGATGACAGATTGTCTTGAATGCGTGCATGTTCAACTCCATGTTCAACATGCAAGCGTGTTCAGTTGAGTGTGAGAAGCGCCACTCATACTGTATCGCAAATCAAACAGCGAGAGAGATGCCAATCCAGGCGAATGCTGCGGGGCATCAGGTCACGAACGAAGCGTTTAGGTGACTTCATATAGAGCTGCGGCTGCGGCAGCGGTTGCGGCAGTGGAATGAGGTCACCATTGACTCCAATGTCTGCACATTTCTTGGATCAAGAATCAATTCCCAGCGATTATCTGCGGAAGCTACCTGCGTCACATTGGGCGTCATGTAAAATTTTGCCGCACAGAAGAAAGGCCAAGCAAATTTGTTGCCGCAGAAAATCTATATGAATTCACCTTTTGCCTGCGGCGCATGTTCACTGTTCTGCTGGGTCATGTTTGATCTCGCGCACTGGGGCCTGCGCTGGGAGCGCACAGTTTTCCATTGCTGCACCCGATTGGGTAAAATCGAACGCTGCCTCAAATTGCCGCGCCTTGTTTTGAAAACACCAAAAGCTCTTGACACGTTTTGTGACGAACAGACGACAAATGTTTCACGTTACACTGTCGTCGAAGTATCTGACCATCACGAACAGACCCTTTGATCAAGATGAGTGACTGGACTGATCAGAATTTTGCCGTTCAGTTTTTGTTCTGCTTCTTGTCGTTCTACCTTCTCCTCTTCTCCCTGGAGTTCTACAGATAGTTTGGTTCTGTCTCTGTCTCTGTCTCTTCTCTTTTTCGTCCTTGTTGTATCACTTCCACTCTCTGTGTTTCCGTCGGCTGCACTAGTTCCTCGTGTCCCCGCTTTCTTCCACGATCCCTGTTTCCTCTCAGCTCGTATCTTCTGCTTTTCCAGTGCGTTATTTGTTCTTTCAAGTTCTGTTATTCTTCCTTCCTGATATTTTCCCTTTGCTTTCAATTGCTTCTCCTGTGCAAGGAATTGCTTCTCCTGTGCAAGGAATTGCTACTCCTGTGCAAGGAATTGCTTCTTCTGTGCAAGGTTCTGCAGCATGTATCTGTTGGTCGGGAACCCCTGCACCCCACTCCCCACAGGGATGCGTCTCCTACACTCCGGACACTGTAACTTGCCACTCTCGACCTTCAGACGGGAGAGGCAGGCGAAGCAGAGAGTGTGGGTGCAGGGCAGGAGGACGGGTCTCTTCTCTCCCTCCTCCTCGTAATGTTCCTTGCAAACACTGCACGATAGACCTGCGTCTGAGTTGTCGGAAGAAGCCATTGAAATCCAGCAACACAGGGCAATGCGTGCTTTCTTTTCTTTCCTTTTCCTCCGCAAACAGGTGTACGCAGGATATACCCACAGTGTAACTGATCTCCGCTGCCTCGGTCCTCTGAGATCAGAAATCTTTTCTCAGATTGAACCACCTTGTTGTCCGACAGAATGTGGAGTCAATGCACTGTGTGACAATGTCGTTTCTGCATTGCAACTCGAAAGAAAGGTGTGCCAGTTATGATGATGTTGGCATGTATGTGCTGTCCTCATTCTACGTGTCATGGGCTTGTGTGTTGCATGAATTTGGGCATCCCGTGTGCTGGACCCGCTGGTGTGTTGCCAGCCACAACACAATTCAGTGTTGGATCGGCCCTGGATCGGACGATGTTTGTTGACACAAAGGGACGATTCTTGCTCTGCTCGTTTGCATTTCTTGTTGCTATGATAGCAAAGTCCTGCAGCAGCCAATAACTCTGTGATAGGGTGCTGCGATTCAAACTGTGTGTGTCTGCAAATAACATTGCACGCAAAACAGATGAGTGCAATTGAACGCACTCCAGTTTTTATTTCATTCTTGTCATGGACAGAAAACCAGGACCAGAGCGAGAACCACCACATGCCAGGAACCTGTCCACAGAACCTCGCAAATGGTGAAGACGCAAGCCGCGATGACCACGAAAGTCACCAGATTGGCTCCGGGTTGTGCAGGCCTTAGTCGACTGGAACAGAGATAGAGCAGGAGCGCAAGGAGAAGTGCGACATACCAGGGCAGAGGCCCTGTGAAAATGAACTCGAAAACAATGACGACGCACGCCACGACGATAAAACGAGTTACGATTGGCGGAGGATCTTCCGGTGATCGATGATGATTCGCTGCCGCGCTGGAGGTAGCAACCGGGCTCTTTTCCGGATACTGCCGAAATGCCCGAGTCAGGTCTTTCAGTCGCTGGTTCTCCGCCCAGAGAACTTCGATATGACGGCTGCACAGCTGACACAAAATCTCACGCTGGGTATCGGACCCAATCGAGGCTGGGGTAACTGCGCTCTCTTCCGCCGTCGCTGCCTGCCGCTTCTGCCGCTGAGGCTCTGAAGAAAAGAGCCACAAAAAACCTCACATCCCGGGTCTTCACAAAAGTTCAATTTTGCCCCCCCCCCCTGGAATCCACCAGCCCCAAGAAATAACAAGGCGCACGCTAACTGACATCAATGTGTGAAATCTTGGCCAGACACCTGTGTCAACATGAGGTCACAAAACACCTTGGAGACACCTTCTGCATGGGGTCGGTCCACATCCGAATCTGCCCTGAAATGTCGGATTCAATCTCCACCATAGAAGGGCCACGTGACACCTCAGGTGTCCCAAAAATAGTTCCAATGTTGAGCTGGTGATGCGAGAAACCAGAATGCATTGCGACCAAAATGCAAGGGACTGAAGTGCTGGCAAAACTGAAATGGATACGAGCAGAATGCACAAAGGATCAATTCTAATCAATAATTGCTTTGTTTGGAATTTAGAATCCACCCAAATGTACCCAAATGATCTGTACCAGAAAAGCTATCACCTAATTGCACATAAAGCTGACCAAAATCTTTGCCAAATGTCCATTTCAAAATCCCGACATTGTACCCAAACTTTGGCCCTGCCTTTAAACCATGTACAAATTTTAGGAAACAAAATTAGACACCAGTCTAATACCCAACCAAAAATTTGTTTTCAATGTCCTTCATCAAATTTTTGTCCTTTCTGAGATGTCACCCATGCACTTTGTGCAGTGAAGTCCAAAATTTTAACAACCCTACAAATTTGAACTGTTTGCTCTCACAAACCTAAAAATATTAACTTGACAATTTCCTTGCTCCAGATTCAAAACACCCACATCTTCATCCACAAGCACCTCGTCGTTCTGCTCTGGTGTGAAAGGAAGAAAAAAGTCGAACTCAACCCCCTCCCCGACTGATTTATCCAAGGCTCAGCGTCTTGGAGGTGTGGTGTTGAGCCGAATGACTGCGATGTCTCCCGTGGTGTCTTACTTTTCCTGGGATTGAGACGGATCCGCAGAGGTTCTTCGGGCTCCGGAGGTTCCTGCTGCACTTCACTTGCTGCTGCTGCTGCTGCTGCTGCTGCGGCCGCCTGCAGTTCCTGTGCCTGAGCCTCGATAGTGCACTGCGATGTCTGCAGGTCCAGGCGGGTCTGTAGAAATGAGGAAGTGCTTGAGTATGTGAGTGGTTGACTGGTTTATAATTTTGAAGCAGTGGGAGTGAGACCCACTGGAACATTCAGAATATGGTCAGAGTTAATCTTCCAATGACCTGAAACAATATTCAATTGCTCGATCCGATGGACACACCCAAACACTAGGCTCCAACGAGTTGCCTTGCAGGACATTTGTCGCGCGTCCACCCCTGAGATGTAGCTTCTTCGGCTGCCAGACGCCAACTGAGCCCAGAGCCTCAGTCCCATTATTACCCAGTTGGTCTGGCCTCAAAATTTTCTAAGTCACAGACCTGGGCCCACAAATTTCAAGCAAAAATTTGAGGTCAGATCTGCATCTCCCACGAAATTTCCCAACAGGGCGGGGCGGGGGGCGGGTTGTCCCACGGGTCACACCTGTCACAGACACACAGACACACACACACACACACACACACACACACACACACACACACACACACACACACACAGACTGACAATATCAGTCGAGTTTCGCGCGACTAATTTAAAGGAACAGCCCCATCGCGGCCTTGGTCTGAAACTTGCCTCTGTCAGCTCCTTCTTCAGCCGCATCACCAAGAGCAGGTGTCTGTTGGTCGGGAACTCCTGCATCCCCTTCAGGGGGATGTACAGCTTCCGTTTGCACTCGGGGCACTGGAACTTGTAGACGCTGTGCCCCGCCTGGATGTCGTTCTGCAGTTTGGCGTGCAGCTCCTCCAGGCACTCGAGACAGAGGCTGTGACTGCAGGGCAGCAGTTTGGGAGGCTTGTCCGTTTCGTCAAAGGGATCCAGGCAAATGCTGCAGCTCGGGGTGTCCTCATCGTCCATGTTGTGATGTGGATCTGACGCTTGGAGCCACGTGCACCAACGTGTATGCGACACACTGCACAGGTGACGATGTCACTCTTCCGAAAATGTTCCGTCAGTGCTTAGTTTTTCACAAAATCAAACCAACTGCTCTTCGATTTCTTTCCTTCCTCAGGTATTACGTGTACACATATTGTCGTGTTTTCATCGACAGAAAGCGTCCAAGTCACCTGTTGATCTCAACTCAACTCCCATAACATATTGAACCTTGATCTCTGCAAGTGTGATCGCAAGTGCCCTGAATGTTTCTGTTGGCAGTTTACGACACACGGTTTCCACTCAGCAACTTTACGTGTTTACATAGATCTATCTACTCGTAGGTGTGCGACGGACCTTGACATCCCATGCACTTGTCTGCATGAAAAAGTGGAGAAAGCGAAATTCTCGTGGGCACGCTGCTGAATGCAGCTGCAGCTTCCGATGTGGCAAAGCAGCCGTTGGAGTGGAAAACGGCACGGGTGCATCCGGGGTGGGACCAAGGCCCCCAGAAACCCTCTCATCTTTGCGTCGCAAGCACAAACGTTGCTCTGACCAGAAGAAAATGTCATCAAAGACGGGCGTTGCCCCAGTCCGCCCCAGATCCTGAAGTCCACTCCCAACACACACACACACACACACACACACACACACACACACACCGAACCCTTCAGAGGCACATGACACAACAGAATTGAGGCCAGGGTTGGATTTGGTCACGAGCAGCTCAAGAGGGAGGCTCAGAAACAAGTGAAAGAAGAAAAAGTGCGAGAAAATGAAGCACGTTGCCTCAAGTGCGACACACGAAGAGACAATTTTATTTTCCAGATCCAGATCTACATCAGGCTTCGCTCCAGATCACTTTGAGATGTTTCACGCTTTCGCGTCGTGCCGTCGATTTGGCGCCGTCACGACGAAGGATGTTTTTTCATTTTTGTGGTGGGGGGGGGGGACATTTATTTAATTTTGGAACCAGTATCTGTGTGTTCTTGCTCCCCAACCCTAACGTCGACTACTGCATTTTGTTGATTGCCTCTTTTCAATTCCATATCCCATGCATAGAAGAAGGACAACAAAAATTATCAAAACAATCGCTGCCGAACTTGCGGGAAACAGAATCACAAGAAAGACGCACAAAAACCACAAGCTGAAAGGTCCTAACAAAATCAAAGACCCAAGACACAGCAGATTGAAGCCGAACAGTACAGCGTGCCTCGACGCTGCCCACAGCGATGCACAGCATCCCAGTGCGTGGACACCCAAGTTATCCAGAATCGTTTTCAGAGAAAAGGCTGCTTCGCCAGTCTTCCTGTCTGTAGAGCCCTGCCCTGCGTCATGTGACTCTGGCTCAGTGCACGAGTTCTTCAGTTGGGCCTCCTCCAGATGTTCGTTCCGGAGTCGCAGGGCTGTTGCCTCCTTCTGGACCTGCAGAGAAACAGCCTGCTTGGTGCTCAAGCTGGTTGGTGAGTACACCTGACACCAAATCCAAAATGATTTGAACAGATTGTACGTATTGTGGACAGTGTGATCGCAAGTGAACTAAATTTATGTTTCTGTTGGCAGTTTGCGACACACGGTTTCCACTCAGCAACTTTATGTTTACATACCCGTAGGTGTGCGACGGACCTTTACTTCAGGCACGTTGTCAATGGCAACCTTTGTTCTCATGGGTAGATTCTTGACAGGCCAATCAATGAATCTACAGTTGACTGACCCATTAAAATAACTGTAGATTAAGTGACAAAGTTCACTGCACCCATTAAGAAATAGGAGATTAAGTGAAACTAGGACAGGCTTACTTGTGCCTGAAGTAAGTTAATTACCAGATAACTGTAGATTATCAAGCATCTTGCCACCCAGGCCCCCAGAACCCCTCTTCTCTTCGCAAACGTGAAGCATGCTAGCTACCTCTTTTTGCGTCGCAGGCACAAAAAGTTTTCTCAATTTGTAGAAGAAAGTGTTGTCAAAGTCGGGCGTTGCCCCAGACCGCCCCAGATCCGGAGTCCACTTCTCACACTCGCACCAAACCCTTCGGAGGGACATCGCAGAACAGAATTGAGGCCAGAACTGAATTTGGTGAAAGAGCAGCTCAGCCCTCAAGAGGGAGGTTCAAAACCAAGTGAAAGAAGAAAAGGGCGCGAGGAAACGAAGCACGCTTCCAGGATTACCAAGTGACACAATCTCCCCGTTGTCTTTTCCAGACCTTGGGCTTTGCTCCTGAACATTTTGTGCCGTGAATTTGATGAGATCAGTTTGAACTCGCAAGAGACAGGGTCAACCCCCCCACCACCACCACCACCCTGTGATCGCCCTCTTCCTCTCCTCAAATTGATCATTTGAACCAAATTTTGTACACTCCACTGAGTACCAGGATTTCAATTTTACTTGGAATAGATCTTTGAAACAGGGAGTCAGAAAGCCTTCCGAAGGTTGATGCTGCTTTTGGCCCGACAAAGCGACAACCCCCCCCCCCTCCCACTCTGTTTCTCTTGTGAGGGCAGCGGGTATGTCACAAACAGTTGGACAACTTCTGGCTTGGTTCCTGCATCACCGCGCTCCTGCGGTGGATCCAGAGGGGCAAGGACCTGCGGCCATTGACCACTTGGTCCGATTCTTTGAAGCCACAGACACACATTTCAGTTTTTGTGGTCCTTTTTTATTTCAAGTTGAGTCATTTTGCTGTGTACAAGTTTGTACTCGGACCACACATGGCAACAGGAGTATTTTTACGTGTCAACACACAGTTGGCCACTGTTGCGGCAGTCGGACCCACCGAGGGCGGTTTCCACGCCGCCGCACCCGTCCGCGACCAGGCCCTACTGGACGCCGCGGTTCTCTCTCATAGATTACTGCTGGTTCAGACCCTGTGCGCTCTGTCACAACGGCAATTACACAAAGCGATACGACTACAAACAGGAAATCAATTGCAGGATTGCGTTTTTCTTCAGTCTTCTTTGGCAGTCCACTCAGAAAGAAGCTGACGAAAGTTGCAAAAGCTACCGAGCACACTAGAAAAGCAGCAACCCTCAAAAAGGCCATGAAACTGTCTGCAAACGAGCGGAGTCTTCCGACCATAGCTTCTCGTGTTTTGACACACGTGTTGTTAAAGAAATGCACATATGTTTGGGTACCGAAAGTCACCATCCAGACAAAACTACGCTTCAACGCAATGCAGACGAAGTACAGGACAAAGGAGAGTGACACAAGACACAGCAGATGGAAGCTGAACAGTACAGCGTGCCAGGTCGCTGCTAACAATGATGTACAGCATCCGAGTGCGTGAACACGCAAGTTTTCCAGAATGGTTTTGAGAGAAAGGGTCTCCTCCACCGTGTTCCGGTCTGCAGTTGTGTCACGTGACTGTGGTTCATCATTCGAGCTCTTCACCTGCGCCTGCAGGTCTTCGTTCTGGCGCTGCAGGGCTGCGACCTCCTTCTGGACCTGCAGAAGGACGGTGAGGAAGTTGATGAGAAGTATCGTTCACCCTTTTTGCCTCGAATTCGAACTGAAACCTCCCGACGTCAGTTCACCTGTTTGAGTTCTACTTTTTGCTTCAGCCCAGCAGCGACGTCCCGCAACATCGCACGGGTCTCCTCTGCCTGGGAGGAAACACCAACCAGAGGGAAATTGAGGAAAATGAACCCAACGGAAAGAAACAGTGATCAAATTTGGCATCAGAAACCTCAAGACATTCGGTCATTTTAAGAACTCGTCTTCTCGTGTAACACCTTGAGGGACAAACCCACCAAGAGAAGTTTCAACGAAACGAAGCAGGAAGCTTGCAAACATGTGGACAAATTTTACATAGATCTGCACAAATTTTTGGGTGGGAAAATTGTGATCTTCATGAAGCAAGTTTCTGTCTTGCGAAACGAATGGATTTGTCCATGATCCAGTTCCAGTTCTCACCTGCTTGTTCTGCGCCGTCAGTTTCACGATCTGCAGCATGTATCTGTTGGTCGGGAACCGCTCCAGTCCAGCCTTGGGAACCCAGTGCTCCCGTCTGCATTCAGGGCACCGGAACTGCTTCTTTGTGACCTCGAGGTCGGAGAGGCAGGCGAAGCAGAGTGTGTGGCTGCAGAGTAGCAGGACGGGCCTCTTCTCTCCCTCCTCCTCATACGGGTCCAGGCAGATGCTGCAGCAGGTGTCCTTGTCCTCTGTTGCCATGGTGATCCACACGTTACAATGCAGCAAACATACGTTGTAGTTCTGCACTCCTTGTGTGAGCGATTTACCCCCAGTCCTTTTCGTCGTCAAACGTGTTGTGGAGAAAAAGTCGGTAGAAAGCCTCAACCAAAAGTGTTTGGAGCCAAAATTCTTGGAGGATTTCCTTTTCCGTGCCTTTTGAGGTCATTGCAATTCCCAACATAAAGAGGCGATGAGAACGACCAAAAACAGAAGTGCGTGTGTCGCAGGTCTCCCGATCTTGGATCGTCTCGAGTGTCGTCTCGGTTTCGCGTTACCGTCTCCTGTGTCTCGTTTCAGTTCTCATTTTACGTTGGAGCGCACATATTGTCGTGTGGAAGAGTTGGGCTCTTCCCATGTGAGCATTCCAGCTTATGGCAAGGTGCTGAGTACCCAGTGGAGCTGCTTTGGCAGAGCTGCACAAAGTCGAAGCTGCACACCAGGCCAGCACCTTACACTGATTTTTGATTGAAGCTGATATGATGCCCCTGCAGCGCAGTTTACTATTTATTGGAGTGAGAATAAACTTAGTGCAGTGGCATAGAGTTACTTACTCTGGTGCAGCCAGGCTAAAGCCCAAGGCTGCAACTGACTGTGGTGCCACAGGTGGCAGCAAGTGTACGGCAGGCCCAACTGGGGCTACCCGCACACAATATCTTTGGTCGCTCTTGCGGTTTCTCGGTGGTTTCCAAGTCTGACAAGGTTAAAGACAGAACTTGCAAGGTTCACATCGGAACTTTTAAGACAACAGTCGATAAAGTTCTTGCCAAGCAAGCAAATTTTCAAGCAGGTTCATTGGCCTTCAAGACAATTACACACTTTTGTTGACCTTCTCTACAGTTTTGATGTTGACTGTCACAACAGTTGAGACAGTTGATTCTTTTGTCTCGAGCGAGTGAGAGTTCGGCAAATGTTGTGCTGTAGCAGTTTTGATGACACAGACGTGAATGCCGAGAACCATTCCACGTGGAAACAAATCAAAACTTGGGAAAACAAAAACAGGCATCTATGGTTAGGCCCGTAAAATTCGAACCCTCAAAAACTGAACACAAATTTTTTGGTCAGTGCGACGCCCCTGGGATCCGTCTTTTGCCACTTCAAAATGGTCATTGAAAACGCTGGCACGTGTGCTTTTCCTTGAAAGTGTGGTGAAAGTTCGGTTCCAGTGTTGAGATGTCTGAGAACAACGGACAGACGAAAACACTTTTGCTCGAAGCAGAAATGCCCAGAGACAGGTTTCTTTTTGCACGAACTTGGTGCACATGCATGGCCACCACCCCTCCGGGCGGCTGCACCAAGTGGTGACACCAGACAGATCCACCACACCAACTGGTGAGGCCAGATCCACCACACCAACTGGTGAGACCAGACAGATCCACCACACCAACTGGTGAAACCAGACAGATCCACCACACCAACTGGTGAGACCAGACAGATCCACCACACCAACTGGTGAGACCAGACAGATCCACCAGACCAACTGGTGAGACCAGACAGATCCACCACACCAACTGGTGAGACCAGACAGATCCACCGCACCAACTGGTGAGACCAGACAGATCCAGCGCACCAACTGGTGGGGCCAGATTCCAGATTCACCTCACCAACTGTGGTTACTTTCGAGTGGTCTGATGTGACCACCCCAGTGGGTAAAAACTACATTTTCGTGTGAGTTTCGATCAAAGCAAAAAGCCTGCGTGGCCGTGCCTCAATGAAAACTTGTGTGCTCTCAAATTTGCACGTCGATACAGACTGACATCTGGCGCCAATTTCAAACATCAACTCTCCAGTGAATTTGTTCCAACTGTGAGCAAAAAGCGTGTGGCTCTCAAGAATATTCTCCGTGAATTGTCATCGTTTGTCGGAAATAGGCCTTGTGGTCTGAAGGGGTCCTGTTGTCAGAAGACCACGGGAGCATTTTATGGTGTGGGAAATCAAGGCAGGCAAGATTATGCAATCTTAACCGAAGGTGAGGAAAGGAACAGAATCTAATCTCCATGCATCTCTTCATTGCCTGTTGTAAGGCACAAGTCAAGGCAACCAAAAGTACAAAACTGTCAAACCATTTGGTGACAAGTGTAGATTACTTGTCCCGAATCTCCTGTTGAGAATAAACGTTGCCCCTGACGGGTCGAGTTCCCAGCAAACGTGCATTCGGCAAAGCCCAACTTGAGTATGTCAATCATAAACGAGCACAACACCAATTTCGTTCCGCACATAAATTGAGGTGACGAAGTGTTTCAATTGCTCGCAAACACCATCAACATTTCACGCACTGAAGGCCAAGCTGAGGCCAATGGACTGAGCCCCACTTCAAACCCAATGAGCCGAACGGAGCGCTGTGATTGGTCGAGCGGAGTGCAGAGCCACGTGCCTGGAGTGGTGATTGGCTGCTGACCTTTCCAACGCAAATCGCTTTGCCAGTAGAATGTTGATTGAATCTCGTTACACAGAGTTGCGGTATTCAGTCCGAATTCGGCATTGTCAGAACATCGATTTCAGCTGGTTCAGACCGAATCGCGCACTGCAACACGCAAGCTTCAGTCTGGTTCTAACTCGGTGGTGACTGAGCAAAAGAAACTGGTGATCAGTGGAACAGCTCTTCAAAATGAACAAATTGAGTTTTCCGAACTGTGGGCTGCTGATGGCGTACCCAGACGTGACGGGCAGGACTGGCTGCGTTCTGCCCCCACCTGGAGGCAGGCTCGGACTCAACCCTGGTGTACCCAGTATGGGAGGAGTACCCGAACATATGAACCCAGCAGGATTTGGTATGCTGTCTCCCGTTTCGGGTCGCGCTGTGTATGGCGGGCTGGGTTCAATCCCAAATCAGACTGAAAGACGAACTGCTGAAAACACGAAAGGAAACATCGACGCAGGGAACGTGCAAGCAACGCCTAAAAGTACGAAGCAAACACCAACCAAGAAGCCTGTGAGGACAAAAATGCACGAAGAAAGCAGGACATTGGAGCCAGCATCAAGAAGATTCGACAGAGCAGAGAAGCCCTCGGAAGCGAACTGGTCTGGGTGGGACCGAAGCGGCCTTCGAAAGCGCGAAGATCTGCAGAAAATCAACGCAGCCGAGACCGAGGGCGTTGCCCCGAAACGCTGCCGCGGACCACAGGAGGAGACCGGCGGGACCTCGCTCGGCTCCACCGCGGACAGGGGCGGCAGCCCGGCGGGCTGCAGGGACGGCGGCTCCGGGGGCGGGGGCGGGGTGGAGGTGCGGGCGGCGTCAGGCCTGCCCGCGGGGCTGCTGCTCGGCCCGGGCCCCGCCGACCCCTTCCGTCTGAGCCGAGACCTGCTCCACGATGACGCGGAGTCCGAACCGGCGCCGCGCACCACCGTCTGGGTAAGTGGAGGGTTACACGCCAAATACTTGTTGAAGTGAAATGTATGTCTTGACAAATGCGAGCCTGGATATTGGCAGCAGGAACTCGAGTGTTGTTCATCAGTGGTTTGTCTGACGTTGAAGTCACCCATGAAGATCGTGCAGCTGTCAACCGAAAGTTCAGAAAATGTTCGTATTCGATTTGCGAAGCTGTGTGTGAGCACATAGTCCACAAATGCCAGTCGTTCGCGATTGTGGTTTTGCATTCTGCAGCCAGAGAAATGTGCTTGTATGGAGTTCAGAAAGGACCAAATCCTTTGCTCTTCTTGGTGCTTCACTGGAGCTTTAGTAGAATCACCAGTCAGAGACGAGGGTTTCCCTGGACGCGCACCTTGCGGTGGGGTGTTTACCCGCTATTCATGCGACAGGTCGCAAAGCCGTAAACACCTCCAATGATACTGTGTGCCGCATCTCCATCACAATGCACTGTGTACGTTTGCGAAGGAACTGTCAAGTCATCATCTCCCCGAAAGCAATCTCGTGGTGCTGCTTTGAAGTCACGTTCTGACGAATGATACCCAAACTCCATTCGGTGCCCAGATTGTGGCGTAGCAGGTCTTGGTTTATTTGCTCAAGGTTTTAAAATCTTGAAAATCCAAACTTTTTTTCAATGGAGAGACAGGAAGGAGGAAGTTGGAGGCAACAGAGACGCATACAAACAGGGAGACCTCCAGCCTGAGAAACTCGTATCTGCTTTAGCTGGTGTTTTTTGCAACACAAGTGGTTTGTGGAGTCAGAGGATGTGAAACTCGCGCAACTTCGAATCTCAATTTCTCACCTGTGTTTAAAATGCCTGAGAAACTTAAAACTGCCCTGAGCAAATCTGAAAACTGGGGTTGCTCCTGCATGTGCGCGCAAAATCTCTACAAACCCACGACGTTCATATTTCTTGCACGAAAGAAGCCGGGGTGTGAAGAGAGCGCAACGAAGAGATTAAAGTTCGGAAGGATTGGGGTGTTTTCGCACCTCCTGCATGGAGTTCTGTGTCTCAGCTTTCAAATTGATTCCTGCACAGCTTAATTTGTGAGGTGGACAGTCCCAAGTTGTGTCACTGGACAGCATTATCAAATTGCAGTGAAAAGTTGTGCACAAGTTTCCACCAGACTCGTGAGAGAACGGTTCATGCATTCCTTGGGTCCCTGGATCCACGGCTCCCCTCACACATAAACATTCCACACACCGAGGCGAGCGCGACCATTTCAATTATCCCAGAGTCGGGTACAAGTACATACCCTCTGTTTGCGAGCCGTGCTGGTACAATCACTTTGTGGTTGCCCCGTTGTAGCGAAAGTAAGCAACGTTTAAACCCTATTCAATTTGCCAGCTTGAAGTTAAACCCTGGGAATTAGGGTAGATATGTGCAGCAAAGCCGGGATGAGAATAAGGGTTGGCGACCCCATTATCAGTTGGCTAGTTTCCCACTACGGTGGGCAACACGCAGGGTTTGCACACAGGTTGTATATTCCCTGTCAGAATCACTCCCTGAATAAGCCTCACCCATTATTCTCGTGCATGCCGTTCTTCTGTGATCGCAAAGCAAACTTTGCTTTTGCTCGTGACACTTATCTTCAATTTTCTCGGTCCCCCAAAAATTCTTCAACAAAAAGACGATGCTGGGTCGCCCTTGAGAGAGTGGTGTGTTCCAGGGTGGTTTTGTAGTTTTTGTACCCCTACCAACAGCGGCCTCAACGGGCGAAAATTATTTGACACCAGTTCACAAATTTGAAGTGCTTGCAAAATTTGGAATCTGGAACTCAAAGAGATCGTCTTTTTGCAATTGAGACTGAACCTTCTTGGGAGCAAATTGGGTGCAGTTGAACCTTGCGCTTGCAGAGGAAAAGGGTGGAACAAATGATTGAGGCGGACTCCCAAGATTCGGTGCAATCGCTGACCCTCAGTGGTTCTCTCATGGTCACGCTTATACAGACCAATGGAAATTTTGGCAATGAAGGCCCGGTTTATTAAAACTGAACAAGAAGTATTTTCCCACTTTGCCAATAACAACACCATCAGTAAAGGCAACAGACCCGCGGGCTGCATTCCCCGTGCGCAGCCTGGCTTGCGTCGCTGCAGTGTGACCGATTCGCTGCGTGCGTGCGCAACGCGTTTGTTCCCGAGAAAAGAATAGGAATTTGCGCCATTGTTTTTTCTGAACAAAATTTCACAATAAAAATTCTCTGAAGAAAATTTCATTGAAAAATTCGCAGGGAAGTTGAGTATTCCGGTTCTGATGGAAATATTTTTTTGAGCTTCAATCTCACACACATTTTCCATGAAATCAGCTCAAGTGTCTTACCGAGCTCAACCACCACCCATTGTCACCAACACCTGATCATCACCGACCAATTTACGCAATTGAACCTGATAACACGGAATCCCGTGCCCAAAACGTTTATCTGCGAGTAGTCACTTTCAAATGGCGGATTCCAGGGCCGGGCCCACTTGGCGCGGCGCCACCCGGCACGGATTGCAGGTTGCGGCGCGGACGGTTGTCACGCGTCGCCAACTGGCGCGTGGCTCCTCTGGTAATCGCCCTAATCACGGGAAACGGGGCCAGGTAATGAGCCCAGCAACAATATTCCAATTCTACCTGCGTGTGCTAAGCTGAAAACAGAGCCAAAATGTTGCTGTTAGATTTATTTGACTTTGATACCACAGGTTTGAGGCAAGTGAATGAAAGCGAAGGCAGTATAGCAGGATCTCAATTGAAGAGCTAGAGACTGAGTAAAATCTCTTACGCCTGCCGTTACAAAATTTTTCAGGTGCGGGGGACAAAGCTGCCAATGTGTTCCAAAACGACTTTCCATTGAGTAACGTCCTGACATGGTTTCACTCAATCACTGACGTTCATAACCAAACCATAATCTTATCCTTCTGGCAAAACCAATTTCACCCTGCAATCTCACGAATCTCGACACGGTGTAGTCACGCATCTCGGCTTCGTTAAGTGATCCAGCCCGCGTTCAGCCACCTGACCCCTGGCTCTGAGCGACAGACGCAATCACGCGCAAATTGCAGGTAGATTGGGACTTACCTGCTGCGGGACAATTGTGCAGGCTGCAGTGACAAGTGGATGTTGGCAGAAGGTGCAGGTTCTGCAGGGGCACACGCGATGCGTATTGTCTGTGCGCACCGCCCGACACGCACACTGCGCGCGCACAGATATGTGAGAAAAAGTGAAAACAGGTACAGTCGCACAAAGAAATAAATTTGCGTTTTTCAAGTGAGGATGAGAAGGGGAAGGCGCACCCAACTCAGCGAGTCCAGGAAATCCCATGCAGTTCTTGTTTGTCTGCAGTTTCTGCTGGAAATGCAATTGTTACGGTTTACCGTTGATTTGAAACTTTGCAAATTATTGCGCTTTATGTTTGGAATGATGTCCTGAACCACGAAACCTGACTCTTCTAGAGACAATTTTATATTTTGTCAACGACGGCTAAAATCGAGTCGCGCGCGGAAAATCTGAGGCGAAAACTTGTGCACGACGTGTGCCAAGTTGCAGTGCGGCCCTCCTCCCCCTCCATCACAATAAACGCCTGTTATATCTCATATCATAATGCTAATTACACGTGCATTGTGTGGGCGACAATGAGGGAGAGTGACACTAATAACACGTGGTCAGGACAGGAGCTGCACGCCATGCCAATCTGGTCTCAATCTTGCGGGAGGATCCTCCTCCAATCACAGCCAAGTCACTCTCTCTGTTCAATGTCAAACCAAAGTGGTTGCGAAATACTCCAGATTCATTTTTGTCAGTGAAAGTTTTTTCTCGCGGACCAACGGGCCCAAACGCTGGACCCCCCGCCGCCCTGATCCGGAAAAGTTTATTTGACCCCCCTCCCCAACATTTTTCATGCAGCACATTCCTCAAAGTGTTCCAAACCCTGCAGAAACTCATCCCCCAACACACACCTATTTGAAGCATCCAGGGCTCAGACCTTGGCTGGGTTGGGCCCAAACCGGATCCAGGATCCACAAGAACTTCTCTTCCGAAGATGAAAATTGTTTCCGATGCAACAGCTCGCCCAACTGTTGCTTCCCTGGATCAGTGGTGTTGCACTGCAAACACTCAGCTTTTTGTATCTCAATCAAACAACCAGTTGTTTTTGCCAAGGAGTCTGTTAATCTGGCACTGAATCAGCTGATGGGGGGTTTCAATGCTTAATCGCGTTTCAGTTAATCACAGTTCACACACAGGGGGCGGAACGGTGCCAAAATTTCCCCGCACGGAGAGGAGAACAAAAGGACACAGGCACAAAATCAATTGTTTGTGGGTTGTACGTCCAAGAATTTGTGCATCCTAGAACGGTTTCTGTGTGATACTGGAAAAGGCATTGCAAACCTGTGACGTTTTGTCTTTACAAGGCCCAGTCGACAGCGCCAAAACACATTCTGTGTGCAAAAACAGGAACGAAAAATAGGATTTCCTCTGTTTCCAGGTGGGGCTGAAGGAGACAGGGGTGCGAGTGTTGGAAGTGCAGCACGGCGATGGATCTGACTCCGCAAGTTCGCAGAGCCCTCCGCGGAGGGACGGGCGCTGCTGGGCCGCGGCCCCGGCGGCTGGAGGCCCCGACGCGGCGGGCCTCGCGCTCCCCCGCCCGGGAGAGAAGCGCCGCTCGCCCGGGACCCTCGAGCAGCAGCGCGGCTGGGTCGCTGCCGTCCAGCCCGCCAGGGACTGTCACCAACAAAACGTCGAGGCTATCCAGGTGCGGAAAAATAGCAGAACAAAGATTTGTTAACGTTTCTTCTCGTTCTGCACTGTCGATTCATTTCGAAGAAGAACACCGTTGTTGACGCTGAGAAAAACACCCAATTGTCAAGAAACAAAATTTTATTTCTTAAAAATTTTATTTTATTTCTCACAAAACTTAGTTGCAGTGAAACTCTTCCCTCCGGAAGAACTTGAAAGGTGCACAACAGCATGTCCCTCTTTCCCACAGGACGCGTCGGGCCGGATCTTCTACCAGACGAGTCGCGAGGTGGCGCGCGGGGAGACGCTGCACGTCTGGTTCAGCGACGTCACGGCGCATGCGCTCAACGTGCCCGTCCTGACGCCCAACAATATCCGAGGTCTGTCTGTCTGTCTGTCTGTCCCAAAATTTCGAAACCAATGGTTTGAAGAATAAGTCTTCAGCAAAAACCTGAAGTGAAAATTTGTAAACTTGTTGGGTTTCTCGCAGACTTCAAAAGAATTTTCATTCTTAATGAAATCAATTGATGTTCAATTTCCCCACAAGAGCTTCCCGTGTTGTCTGAAGACCCGTCTTCAAAGCTCGAGTCTTCAACATGCAGCCAACTGGGACAACCCGTCCTCTGGGCCTTTCACTGAAACGCGATTGTTTCAGTTCACGTGCTTCGCCTCCCTTGATACCATATTGCTCCCACTGTGACACATTCAGCTCAAACTTGTTCACATATTTCTCCTGTATCTGTGAACCCCATTGTGTTGACTAATGACTTGGCACCTCGGGACTGAGCTCACAATAGATCAGACATGCAGCAAAGCGAGCCACTTGACTGTCGCTTCTGTAATGGGAGGATAATGCTTGTTTGCTTTCATCCCCGCCGTGGCTCCAGTGGGGGAAGGGACGCAGGAAATGAAGGTGTCCGTGTGTCAGCTCACGCGGCCGAAACCAACAGAAATTTTCTCAAGTAAAAAACTCTTGATTTTCTGCAACAACGTTGGGTCACTCCCAAACAGCCGCTCTTGACCAACTTTCTTGATTTCCGTTGACTCCCCACCTTATTCCTACCGTCCAGTCAAAATAATTTCACAGTTGCTGTTTCAGCACCACTCCCCCCCCCCCACATACACACCGAGATTCCGCCCTCCAGCATCTGTCCAGTCAAACTAATTGTGACCGTCTCGTTTTCTCCACCACCCCCGGTTCCACACCCTCCAGCATCCCCCTTGTGTGAGCATCCTCCGCTCATGTCCTCGTGAGGATTACATCCCCTCAGCCTCTTACAGCCCTTCATCCCTCTGTACATCTCCCGTGCACAGGTAGCGAAGTGGGAGGTCCCACTCAACAGAGGAAGAAAGGAAAGGTTTCAGACCCAAAGTGCGCATTGTTTGCTGGATGAAGCGATCAAACAGATCATGACTGAAGAGACTGTTCTTTTCACATGTGTAAGGACGAAAGAATTTCCCAAAGGAATTTTTTGTGAATTTTTTTGTTTATCGTTGCAGGGGGAGCGAACTACGTCTGCACCAAGTGCTTCAAGTCGTTCCGGTACCCGAACGTGCTCAAATCGCACGTCCTTCTGCGCTGTGGTGGCCCCAGGAGCTCCGAACCCTCTGCAGCAGACGACTTCACTTCAGTCCTCGCGCAGGGCTCATCCGGGATCTTGGGCTCTGGGGCCAGAGTCTCCACACAGAAAACCCAGTCTCCGTTCCGCAGCCCCGCGAGAGATTTCAAAGGAAGTTCAACGGTGATCGTTTCACCACCAGCTTCTGCAAAGTCTCACCGAAAGACATCTGAACACCATTCAGTTTCTCCCACGAGGCGCCACGAGCCTGGGACAAAGTTTCCTGAACATTTTGCTTCTCCGGTTGGAAGGCGTCCTTCCCACAATGCTCCACCTCTGGAGATCAGTCCGACTCGAAAGCGATGCCGCGGCACCCCTCCCCGGCACGGTTCCACCCGAGACCGACCCCAGGCCTCCCCCGACTCCACAACTCCAGAGAATCCTGCAGAATCCAGCGGCAAAGGACTGTCAGGTGGCGGGGAAACCTCAGCCTTCACCAAGCCGCAGAGCAAGTCCCAGCAGCTACGGACCAATCACATGCCGCCTGAAGAGAGTCGTTCTGTCGTCTCACCAATGATGACCCTGCACTCACCACGGGAGAATTTTCCCAGTGGGACCCAAGCGCACCCTGGTGTGGGTTTCATGGGGCAGCTCTTCGTACCCCGACCCCGACAGCTGAAGTACTCCGCTCTTGACGGGTATGCCCTGAGGTACCTGTACCCGGAGCAGCTGGGGAACATGGCTGCAGCCGCAGCTCTGGCGCGTTACCAACAGGCGATGACTGCGATCTCCAGAGCTCCAGGGGTGGGGATGGCGATCCCAGGGGCCCAAATTCTCCCTACCGTCCCTTACATCGTACCCAGACCTCCCCCAGCTGTCCCACCCGCTTCTACCCCGATCAGACACTGCACCCAGCCTCCACCGACCGATCCAAGACAGTCCCCTGAAGTTTCCCCAACCAACTTACCCTTCTTCCCCATGCCTTCTGACAAAGAAGGAGAACCTCTGGATCTGCTCCCCAGATCCCTGTACATGAACAAAGGCGGTAGGAAGGGACATCTCTGTATCTACTGCGGCAAATTCTACTCGAGAAAATACGGACTGAAAATCCACCTACGAACTCACACGGGCTACAAGCCCCTGAAGTGCAAGGTATGCCTGCGACCCTTCGGAGATCCCAGCAACCTGAACAAGCACATCAGGCTACACGCAGATGGCGAGACTCCCTACAGATGCAAGTACTGCGGCAAGGTCCTCGTGCGACGCCGGGACCTGGAGAGGCACATCAAATCGAGGCACCCGGCGGAAGCTGATAAGGAAGGATTGATGGACGCGGACACAGACGGAGGCACCGTGCAGCCCGGAACAGCCGACGCCTCCGGGACGCTGAGCCTGCAGGGTGAGGGCGCCACTACGCCCCAGAGCCGGGAGGAACTCCTGCTGCAGCACCAGGAGGACTCTGACAGCTGCAGCTCGAGTTATGCTGGGAATGAGGAAGAGGAGGAGGAGATCGAGGTGGTGGAGCTGGAGAACCAGGAGCTGGGCGCCACGAGTCTCAGACTCGACGTCAGGTGCTGAAGGCCCCGCTGAACTAAAGGACAATGCTGCGCCGCAAGTGCAATTTATTTGTGCTAAGAGTTCTTTTTTTAATTTCTTACGTGTGGGAGTCGAGGCCCCAGGTCCTGCATCTGCCCCTGTCCCGCTTGGCTGGTGAAAATATTGTTTCATCTCTCGCAATTTTGTCCGCCGCAGGCGCAACTGGTTTTCATTTTCCACTTGTCCAAACAACAAGTTTGGAACTTGTCGGCCCCCGAAAACTCGATTCTACATCTGTCCATGAGCTTCTTGGGAGAGCAAGAAAAGCGGGTCGGTGTCTCTTGACCAAATCCTGTGTCTGTGCCTGAACTCGGTGGTGGAGCAAGAAGCGTTGGAAGGACACTGTCTGTGCAAAGACTTCACGTGTTGGGAATGTCTCACAAAAATGTTTTCAGATCAGGCCAAAGGCGACGGTTGGGGAAACGTCCGAACGCGGTCATTATAGATGTACATGTACTCGTCTCGTATCATCCAAAGTTCAAATCGACAAAGCTTATTGACGATGTTCACTTGTCATGAATGTGACATGACAGAAATAGAAATGTACAGTAATGAATTTCTGTGGCAATAAAACTTATTTCACCCGTCAATCATCGGTGTGGTCATCTTGTGGTCAATATCTGCGGAAGTCCTTAACACCACGTGACCCACTCCACCACTGCCGCCACATTACCTCCATACACGGAAGGCCAATTGTGAAACCAATTTTCAAATTTTTGAGTCAAACGGGAAAGTTTGGCAAGGAATCGAGTGCGAAAGTTTTGGAGGAAGTTTTGAATGCGGCATGAGGTTTCCCGCAGTGCTCAGGTGTTTGGGAGGAGGCGATGGTATTGATACGAGGCGATAAATACCAATCCGACACAGCACAAAGGAAACTTTCGAACTGTTCAGGATAAGCTACGGCTCTTTGAGCTGCTGCCAAGAAGCCCTGACTGTTGCCAGTCCACCTTCAAAAACTTTTGCCGTTTTCATTTTGTTCAACAACACTTGGGCAAAACAAGCACAAAAATTCACGCGAAAATTATCAACAAGGTGTCAACGGAAAATGCTGGACGCTCCTGAAAATCGCTGGTTCCAGTTCTTGTCTCCCCAGTGAACCCACGAACCTGACTGGCTCGTTTGATTTTGGTTCTCGCGGTCGTTGTGAACAGCTGAGAATTTCTCAACGAAGGCCTATGTTCCTGGGATGGACATCCACAAGAGTTTTGTGGTGTGCGTTCGGGTGGCAGAAACCGAATGAGCCAGTGGCAGATGACAGAACCACAGGTCAGAAACGAAAGTCTCGGCCACAACGTCCTGGCTCTTTTGCTTTTCTAGAACACACACAAAATTTCACCGGCCCTCTTCTCATGTTTGGACCCCTGAACCAGAAACCGCCTGAGACATGTTCCAGTTCCAATCACAATTTGAGTGACACCTGAAATCGTCCCCTGTGACAGTGGACAAAACGTGGACATGTGATTTTTCTCCTGCAAAGGGGTGCACAGAAAAATGTCACAAGTCTGAAAACGTGACTGGCCTGGTGTTTGCTGGATCTTGGACAAGGGAGCTTGTCTTGTCCATTGACGAGTCTTCTGGAGAGAATGAGAACACTGTCCCGCGGTTCCATATGAGAATCGGCAAGAAGCCAGTGAGCATCATATTGCGACTACTCCGCCACCCCGCCGCGAAGAAACCCCCGGTGTACCCGACCCTCAACACACGGGGGTAACGAGCCCAATGAGGCGGGGATGGTCGCTTTATGCGGAGGCGTCAGGAGATGCGCGTTCAAGAGGCAGGCTACAATGAGCGTGAACTATGCGGGGAAAGTGGCCGAGGGGGAAATCAGTGGGGCGCTGCACCCGTTACGAGCCCCCAGGGTGGGAGCCATGCCGCTGAAAGGCCAAACCACCCCGGCGCCCCTTCCACCCCACCGCACCGTGACTGTGCCCCTTATGGAAACCTCACACCCTTCCATAGCGCCAATTATCGGCTCTTAAGACTGGTATGCCTCGTGTACAATGAGCTAATCAGCAAAATGAAACGTTCAGTTTTGTTTGTTGTCTTCGTAAATTTATTGTTGAGGAAAAATACAACGGGTTTTGGAAGTTTTCCGGCTGATCTGTCTGACCTCTGAACTCTGCAAGCGCAAAAAATTCTCTTCGAAAGAAAGTGGTCAACAAGTTTTGTTTGCAGGCAACGGTCGAGCCAGAAAGAAAGTGAGCGCTTGCTGCTTTTGGACAGTTCAGTCCTCTGCTTGCAGAGCTGGTGTTTTCATCCAGTTGAGCAACATTTGGAGGCTCAACTTCACTGCAGTGTCAAGGAAGAACACTTCAATTGTTTGTGTCTGCAAGACATGACCAACCACAGGAACTGCTACTGCACACACACACACACAAAACCACAAGCACACACACGCGCGCGCTCGTACCCACAAGACACACGTCAAAACGTCGCCACTATTTTGCCTCCTTTGCACGACAAGACTCCAGGTTCTGTATTCTAAAACATTCTGTGATTTTGTACCAGCACGACATTTCACCCTCCATATTTTGCCTTGAACAGCACAAGTCTCAGTTGTTCTCAGCCCAGGAATCAGAGCCGCAACACGTTGCGTCTTTTCCACGGTCTCTCTGGGCTGGCGCGGCAGCCCCAGGGGCCCCAGGGTCCGGCGGGCGCACTCACCCACTCACCGCGTGCACCGTGTGGCTCGACTCCCACGGGTTCGTCTTGATGCCGACCGGTTTGGTATTCTGGGAACTGCAACGGTACTTTGTGGAGTCAGGGACTTCAATAGCAATTTGAACAGTCAGCGTTTTCAGCACGCACATGAATTTTTCTATCTCTCTCCCAGTCACAAATGAAGTTTTTGAGCACACAAAACTCGTGCCTTCAGGAAATTACCTGATTTTACAATGAAAAATTCTTGCCAAGAAAACAGGACCCTCTTTCAAAATCTCCAAGAAAACGAAATGACAGAAAAGTACGCAGCAGGCATTGAGCACCGACAATTGGACAGCTGCTGATCAGCGTCCCGTGACGTCACAGTCACGCGCACGCGCGCACACACAGACGTAGACGCTGGTCCGACGCCCAAACGCTGCACTTATCGCATTCGTTCTGGACGCGTGGCGGCGGAAAAGAAACTTTCCTCCAAAAGCTCACATTCTTCAGCGGAATTCTTAGCTTGGCTTGGCTTGGCCAACAGACAGCTGCGATTCGTGTTGAGCTTGAGGGCAAAATTTCCTCCTTTGCTCTGGACTCCCGCTTTTGTTCTTTCACTGCGCACAGTGCTTGTGTTCAGGTGACGCCACTTTTGAAGTTCCCTTGCTCACCTTCCAGTGCGAGCCACAACGTCGGAAAAAGCTCCAACCCAGCAAAAACAGAGAAAAAAGACGATGAAAATGGTCCTTTTCCTGGGACGCAATCAAGAACACATTATCTTGTCTTTGCCATTTTCTTCATGCCCATGCAATTGCTGCCTCAACTCCGCGTGTCGCACAGAAGCGCGCGAGTACATGCACGACAAACCTGCAAACAAAGTTGAGAGGTGGCGCAGAATCATTCACGTTTTCAATTTCGCTGCGCATTTCATTCGTGCCATGGAACAATATTTTCTTTCTATCAAGTGGTTGTCGTCTCACAACTCGCCTGATGTCCTTCTCAATACAAATTTGAACAATTAGTTGGAACTTAGCGCAAAAACAAAGCTTCATTAAAATGTCTTCGTTGTGCAGGCGTCGCATGACGTCCTTGTAGCGTAACAATAACGCCACGTGTGCGCCATCAGCCTCTCTGCGGGTGCCTGGCAACAGACGGCGTTCAAATGACACATAGCGAGGGGCGCTTCTCTGTATTTGCGACGGAGTGTAAGAGATACGGTTTGAGAAATTGAAACAGTTTTGATTTTCCTGCACGTGCGGATCAAGATCCAGTATCTGCAGGCAGATTGGGCTGGGCGAACGTCTCAGCATTTGTTTTACTCTCTCTCTCTCTCTCTCTCTCTCTCTCTCTCTCTCTCTCTCTGTTTCAACCCTTTTCACGTTCAAACGGCGGTTGTTGTGGAGTTAGGACAATGGAGGCGAGTTGCGCCGCTTTGCAGACAGCGCCGCCTCGTCGACGGGACCGTTTTCTTGTCTCTGATGTTCAAAGCGCTCGATGGTGCGCCGTCGCTTGACGAGTCGGGCTTGTCCAGGAAACTGCTTTGTCTGCGGCCCTTTGAACATTCCGGAGTCGCGCTGTACTGTGGCGATTCAAACGGCTCTGTTTGGTTTCTCAGCGAGAATCGTGACGAAATTCACAGCGATCGCCCCCAACAATGGTCATGTATACTTTGCTGTTCACTCGTACCTGGAACTTTTTCTCCCACGAGGTTTGGTTTGCACCTTGTGCACCTATCAACTTGCTGGCCTCGTATCAGCAGAGAAAGGCCGAGACTTTACCAACGCAACTTTTGTTTGACTAACAGAGTCAGTGTTGTAAAAGCGAAGAAAAGGGCCATTTGAGAGCGCTTTATGAGGAAACATATGTCATGTGTCGAGAGGGTTTGTTGGGTTCATAATGAGAGAGTGAAATGTGGATCCACAAGGAGGACTCGGGCACCGTGGATTCAGGTAGTGGGGACAAAATCCACATTGCTGTGACGCAGAGCAGCTGAAGATTTTTCAGACCCACTTGATCAGGACGAACGCAAGAATTTCGGAAGGGCGCGAAGGGCCCATGCGAACGTACTGCGAAATGTTCGAGGTTTTCACATTGGGTGACGTGCGGTCGTTTTTGGGCTGACGTCAAACTTTCTTCAATTGGGCTGGCTCAAAGTTAAAGTTTAACGCCGACGTCAAAAAACAAAAAATAACCGCGCGTCACCAACATTTGTGAAACCGCTTTTGGAACAACCCATTGCTGCATGTCCCTTCTTCTCTTGCAATGAACTTCAGGATACCTTGTCTGCAAAATTTGTCAAAATAAAAGCACTGATGTCTGCAAGCCTGACGTTTTGTTTTTGCCCTTTGCGTGGCGAATACACCTGACGTGATTCTACTTTTCACAAGGATCAAAAGACCTGGTCCAGATCTCTGCGCGCGATCGTGTCAGGGCGGCGGCATACCGTTGTGACGGGTTGGAGTGTCTGCGGGGACGCGGGACACGCTGTTTGTGCGCGTTTCCTGTCAATTGAACACCTCTCCTCCTCTGCTGTGCACACAGACACTTCTCCTGGTGTGTGCATGCATACTGAGAAATCAGTCTGCGCCAAACACATCTCGTGGTGAAGAATTCTGGGCATGCTGTGGAAAATGTTCCTGGGGATCCAAATTTCAGAGGGACAAGAATAAAATTTCAAAGTTTTTCAAACCTCTGCGAGGGTTGTTGTCAGACCCTTCAAAGATGAACCCGTGTGCCAACAGCTCTGGACCTGGTGGAAATGCTCCCAACCTGTAATTTTGTGGAAGACGGAGTGAGTAGCAAAAACACTCTGCCCAGTTCTGCGTCAGGCGAAGAAAAAAATTCTGTGTGAAACGTTTTGTCAGGCAAGAAGTGCTGCTACCTGTTCGTGGAACCAGCGTTGAAAGAAGCGAAGGTACTGAAGCCCAACCATGGTCCCCCAGCCTGATCACACAAAGAACCAGAATTTACCCTTGGGGCGCCATGCAGACACGTACCAAGCAGCAAGTGGATTTGGGTGGGATTTTGGGCACACTCAAAATTTTTCAATCGACATTGTGACGATGAAGCCAAAAATCAACAAGGTGTTAATTTTCAATTTGGTGAGTGTTGACTCTGGATGGAGGGAAAATGCCCCCTTTTGTGTTCTGGGCATTTGTCGTGGATTCTCACAATGACTCCAGTGTGGAGGGTATTCACCCAACCGTCTGTCACTAAGTCGCCTGTATTTCTATACACGTCTGTTTCCCCTCTCAATGTTACTTGGAATACGCATACAAAAGCTTTGGATATGGGCAAAAAAATGAAGTCAAAACCTCTTACGTGCTACATAATAATACTTGTGTATTTGTTCGCTAAGCCAGGGAGAAGGCAAGTGATATGATTTTTCATTAGCCACGTATGGTAAACAGAAGGCTGTGTACTTAAACCGTGCCTGTTTGAACTGCAGGGTCAGCCCCGCCATTGTGTGTGACAATGTGGCGTATTCACTTCACAATGTCACAATGTAAATGTTACCCCCTCTTCTGCTTTCACTCGCCTGAAAGGCGAAGGCTCCAGAACAGCGGCAGGGTGTGGAAGCGTGCGACCCATGGGTCTTCAGGTACCTGGCCCGGAGCGCCCGGAACTCTTTGGTATCCCTGAAAATATTCAGGAGGGGCGCTGTGTATGGTCAGTGTTCAGGTAGAGTCCGTACAGACAAGAAGATCTGGCAAAACTGAAGGTCTGAGCGGTGAAGCTGGTCACTCTGATCAGACTTCATCAGGCACAGCTCCCAAATACGTCTGAAATGAACAAACAAAACCACGGCACTTTTTGGTATTTTTTCTGGTGCTTTTGGAGCTTATGGAATTTTGAAGAAAAAAAACTTGTGTTTTTTTCAGGGGCGTGATTTTCCGTGCTTCTTTCCCAGAAAACTTCACTGATTTGCATCTGCAGGTGACTGACGCAGTCAGGTTCGGGCGAACACTGATGTTTCCACGTCCGCCACCGTGAGTTGTTGACGTGCAAGTTCCCTCCACACTAAACGTGTGGTTTGCTGTTCAGATTAGCAACCAATCACAATAAACTCAGCCTTTAGAAACCGCCTGTTTGACTCTCTCAATGTAACTTGCAATTCCTGGCTCGAGTTACCGCGGGACTTGTTTGAGTACTCACGGGGCCGGAAGTAGGGTCAACGAGGAAAAACAGGTCCGCAGATTGAAGTCTGTCCTGCACAAAAGACAGAATGGTTCAATGAGATGCATAAAGGTCAATGTATTTTGCAACAGAACACTGTTGCACACAGGAATTAAGGCCAATTTTGCACCTATTTCCAGTGGTGGAAGAAACAGGAGCCAAACTGTGATTGGAGTGAGAAGTGCTGTGCAGGTCCATGGTTGTGCATAGGTCACAGAGGTGCGTCCACAGGACTCAGACGAACACAACAGGAACACACAACTTTTCTACAGTGTTAGAATTTGTCCCTTTTTTGATAAATTTATGTTTTTCAGCGGTACTGTTTCCCCATCATCAGAAATCAGCGGCGTTTCAACCCGACATCGGTCGCATTGGGTTTTTCCCCTCGTGTGCATCAAGCATTTTTCATTTGTGTCTCTCTTTTTCCTTCTGTGTATGTGTGTGTGTGTGTGTGTGTGTGTGTGTGTGTGTGTGTGTTTCAACCAGCTTAAAAGACAAGAGAATCGAATTTCCACCAAAACAAGTGTTCTTGACTGATCTTCCTGTCAGTTTCGACGCTCTGCATATTGATTGGTCAAACAGAAAACGCTCCTAGCAACAGGTGATCTACCTAGCAACAGGTGTGGTTACTTTTGGGATCAACAGGTGATGTCAACAAGTACTTTTGTTGTAACTTTAGGCGGAATATTGTCACTTTGATCTCTTCGCGTTTTTTTCTCTTGTTTGTCATTCTTTTTTCTGGTGCAAACAGCAGGCACGCAAACACACGCAATTTGGAAAGGTGAAGCAAACAGCGCAGAATAATTAGCATCTCTGTGTGGTGTGTGTCTATGTAAATGAGTTGGGACTCAAATTGGAAAGTCAAAGGAGTCCACAAAGAGATCCTGGTTACTGTTGCCATGGTACAAGTTGCACAGCCAAACCACATGTATCAGCTGATCGTCGTGTACTCGCTTTTCTTTCGTTGTTCTTTTCAAAGTCAAAACCCCAGAGTCATGCCTCAGAGGTTCTTCTCATCAAACACCGTATTCACCCAAAACAATTGCCAAAACAATTGCTATCAAACGAAGGTGTGCAGTAAACACGTGGATTGGTCAGTTAGACCCTTGGTACACGTGTGATTTTTGTGGTGTATATACCAATTGTTGTACTTGGACAGGTCTTCCACACGCCTGTGGGTGAACACGGCAATCTGAAAGTTGTGAACAGCCGCAAAGCAAATTCCAAATCGAACGGTCAGGGTGGGAGCAACACAGCACGATTGTGAATGAGTACAGTTGTCAAGAATTTTGTTTTGAGGTTCCCTGCATGCCAGGAGAAACTTTCACCTGCAAGTGCACAGAAAAATAGACAGCGGGTTTCAGACAGCCCGTGTCTTGCTGGTAGCCGTGGTTCTAATCTGACCGCCTTTCATCCCGATTTCAGAAGTCAGTGACGAGCTCGAGTATTTTGCGCGGTAGTCTCCCTCATTAGCTGGTGACTGGACGCGTTATGAGTCCTGGGTACACACACACGTGTCGCCCACTTCAAAACGCACACTCGCTTCAAGTATTTTTGCTTCACACAAGTACGTATGCACAGCCCAGCATTGCGAAAATATTGGAATACACTTGAATTTTTTTTGTTGGTGCACCAGGTTGTGTTTGTGTTTGAAGCAGTTTGCACCAGAGGTATTGCTGCAATTGAACGTTCGATCAAACGTTTGATTGAACATCCATGATTGAACACATATTTTCTTGAATTTGAATTTTGAGAAAGGAATGTACGGTATGTGCGCGAGGGCGTTGGCTGCTGTCTAACACGAGTTTGGATCTTCTTGAACAATTCATGAATTGATTCAAGCAATGGTGCCTTCAACTTCGGCGTCAAATTGTGAAAACACTTGAAAATTTTCACAGTAGTTAAAAGATTTGTGCTGGTTTAGGTAATTTATTTTTCTTCGTGTTTTTCTTTTTTTGAGGTTTGAAATCAACCAAAGTGTTCAAGTTCCCAGGAGCACGCACAAGTTCTTGTGCTGAATTGTGCTCAAGAGCAAAAACATCCCCCTTCAGCGGGTTTGGCACTCAAAAGTCAAATTGAGTTGAAAGTTTGTGAGGTTAAAACTGCAATGTCAGGCATATCTGACGGTCTTTCTCTTCGTGCACAATGACAAACTTTTTTTCAACCCTTTTCTGCAGCAGATGCTGATTCCGCTCAAGTTTGCGCCTGGTTCCTCCAGCAGCTGGGACAATCCCACGGTGTAGTGGCGCAGGTGGGGTACCCGCTCTCTGGGTATGCTGGGTACGGTTCGTGGAGTGGGTACCACCAGCCTGAGACGCGTGGCACCAGCGTCTCAGAATTGCGGTTGAAAATTCTCTCCCATAACCTGCGTTTCCTCTGTGCCAAGAGATCGCGCACACCTGCTGAATTGGACATATCAAATAACGTCTGCAGGGAGCAGGAGGTGGAGCTGGCCTTTTGAGACTGGTGCCCGTTTTGGAGACCCCGTGGGCCGGTGGTTGTGCCCAGCCTCCTGCTGCACAGCTGTCTAAGACAAGACAAGTTCTCACACCCCCACACTCCACGCGTCAGACAGACAGAGAAACAAACAGACACACACACACACGCACGCGCACGCACACACACACACACACCACCACCACCACCACCACCACCACCACCACCACCACCACCACCACCACCACCAGAAGAGTACAGATCTCCCCCTCGGTGAAAGGTCGGGAAAGAAACGGCCTTCAAATTTTGCTGAACAAGACCTGTGCAAAAGTTTCACAGTGAACACATTTTCAAGATACAGGTCCAGTTTCGATCCTTGTTACTCTCGACTCCTGTCTCTGTCTCTCTCTGTTTCCGTCTCTCTTTCTTTGTCTCTCTTTCTGTTACAATGTCCGTCAGACTTCGCCTTCCATTCCGATTTCCTAATTTCAAAATACTTGTCGGACCCAAGCGTGCATGCATTTTCGCCCAAAGCTTTCCTGGAACTTTCTTTGAGAAAATCACTCTGGCGAAAAAGAAACACAGTTTGGACAACTTTCTCACAATGTTCACGCTTCGCGCGTTGGAATCCACGCTGCCTGGAGAGACGCTGGTGCAAAAGTTAAGCACTTGAGCGCGCTGGGACTGGGCCTGGGCGCGGGACGGCGCGACGGGGCCGTGTGAAGCGCTCAGCTGGCGGGCGCGCGGCCCACAATGCGCGGGCAGCGGCGAGGCGTGCCGCCCCCGAGCCACACCCGCCCCCGCCGCTCCCCCCTCCCCAATTAGCTCCCCATCAAACACTCGTAAATCTGTGCATGACGACCCCCTGGGGCGGGGCCACCTCCAACTGACATCTTCATCTCCAACAAACTGCAATTCAATACCAACCCACTTTCAAAAACACTTTCTTTTGACTCTGGCTTTGCGCGCGCTTTGCATTTCTGGCACGAAAATGGGCATCTTTTGAGTCGACACTTCTCACAGTGCACTCGCTGAGAGAATTTGTCAGCCTCTCAAGTACTCCATAGGCTAATCTCATAAATTTCAAATATGACACTGTTTGGAGAGAAAATTAATGACTCCGGGCCAAAGAACACACAAAGCACAAGGAGCGCTCAGAGAAGGAGCCTTATGGTAACAAGCCCCAGTGATGACTTTATTTCACAGGCTGCTAATAGCTACCGCTCTTTGAATTGAACCACCTAATTTCCACCTCCCTAATTTTCCTAATCAACTTTTCTGTCAGAGGGAAAATGCTTGGCCGACTCCAAATCGCCGCGGAGAGATTTGACAAAGACTGGGGCGATTTTGTTTGAATGGTGATACATGTTTTTGCGAAATGTTTTCTCACAAAAAATGTCATTACGTTCTTTTTGCACGTTTGCACTCAGACTGACACGCTTCAAATCCCAAGAAACATTGATTCTTGCAAGACGCACGCACCCATGCACACAGATACACATGCACACACGTACACAGACACACGAACACACGCACACGCACACGAACACACACACACACGCACACAGACACACACGCACACACACACACACACACACACACACACACACACACAGTTCCCACACTGCTCCGCGCGCCCAACCCTCCCCACGCGTCGGAGCCTGTGATACCTTCGCGCGGCATCATCACTTGCATGTACTCACACAGTGTACTCAAACCGTGTACTCACCCCGAGCGAGCGAGCGCGGTTCAAGTGCCGGGTGCGTAAGCGGATTGTGCTCCTCGAGGTTCCTCGAACAGCGCTTTTTGTCTGGTGGGACACCAACACGTGTCGATAACAGTTGGCATTTTCAGAAACTTCAAGAGATTATAGCTTCGTACACGGTAGCTTCGTACACGGTACATTGCACAGCAAAAAAAGAAAACCGGTGGACGAAATTTTTCCTTCTGTTGGACACCTATCACCACACAAAAAATTTACGAATCCAGTATTTGGTTATGATTCCCGCGCCCAGTAGGGTCCCAATTCCAGCAATGACAAATCGGAACAGTCACGTTCCATGCATCGGTCGTAGATGCAGAACAGGAGACCAGCCCTCTTGCGCGCCATTCACTTTTCCCAAACCTTTCTCTGACAGCCTTGTATTTTCCATCGTTTGCAAAATTTGCTAGATCTACAATAGGTTCGAGTACAATTGTTCTCGCCCGTGCAGGTCCTTGACTCGCTGTCACGGCATCAGATGGTGAAAGCGCTCGGGAAAACAAAGCCTCATCCACCGCTACTGTTGCCTTTTCTTGCGCGCAGCGGGCCCCACTTGAACCCGAGACGTGCTGCAACAGGACCGGGCCTCCGTGGCCCTCCAGTCCACCGCGCAGGGGAAGCCTACAGGAACTGTCCGCAAGTCAGAACAACGCAATACATCACCTTGTCAAGAAGTGCATGACTGAGTAGGCGAAGAAGAACTGTATCACTGTTGGGATTTGTCTGAAATTCAATATGTGCCCATCATCAGATGTTCTGTGGGGTGTCCATTTCGTGTCTTTTTGCCCATTTTCTCCTCCCTTTTTCTCGCAGTTCTGAGCACAGGTTGAAGCGACACACCCTGCAACCAACCTCGTGCATTGATGCTGACGACGAATACTTCAGACCGATTCGATTCCTGGCATTTTGACATCACTTGTTAGTGCTGCATTGTTACAGTAAAATATTGAACGCACTTGAGCGAACCATTCACTGTGTCATGTCAGGCCAACCCTGATGGCTCTATCGAGAGCTGCCAGCCCGAAATTCTCAAGTTCCTGCCAACTGCAGGGACTCAGGGGTGACAGTGTTCAACGGTCTGGTCGTTTGTGCGCTTTCGTCTGTGGAACAATCTTTTTGGTGCAATTGAGACAACAAACAACGAACGAAAAAGCACAATTTCAGTTCGTGACAAAACAGGAACAAATACGGTGAATGTCTCGCTTTGTGGAGTGACTTCGTCATCGATGGGACAGGCGGGTTTTCCGGCTGCAGCACAGATTTCAGATCTATGTGATTTCCAAGACCAACTGAACACTTTTCTCTCGACACTGCAGGGTCCAGGGCTTTTTGCTCGGCCGCTTCTGAGCATGCACCTGGCAAAATATCGACAGCCAAAGTTCCACGTTCTCATGGGACACTCCTGGGCTTTGAGTCAGGATTCTTCGAAACAACACTGTCGTTTGTCAATTTGCTCACTTCATGCTTTCACCAAGACTCAGTGCACATGTTTTTGTGCGAAATTGTCAGTTTCTGTGAAATTCAGAGCCAACTTTTTCCAAATGTGTCCGCATTTGGCATTCAAGCTGCAGTTCCCTTCCTTTTGTTACCCTGGCGATTTGTAACCAAGTAATGTTGCAGCCATGGATACTGTCGTATTGTTGCCGATTATCCGTTGATGTAACGCAACCCGATGCAAAACATATGCTTCTCTTTGCGCAATGTGCCTCGGTGACAAAGCCTCGGATGAGACCCGGAATCACCAATTGCGCACCATCAATTTAAAGTTTTGCGGTCTCAAGTTCCCACCGTTACAGAAGCGCGCTCTTTGATATGCGATACGCCCTTTTGCAGCAAAACAAGTCGTACCCCCTTGCAAACAGTCTGCAACAGAATTCACCTGAAATTGTTTCAAAAACTGAAGAAGTCGTGCCGCACATGAAACTCTTCAAAGCGATTTTGCACCTTTGAGCGTGATAATTCTGTCACTGCTCCAGAACGCGTTCGGAAAAAAACCCAGCAAACTGCAGGTTTCCTCTGAACCGTCCTCAGTACACAAATTCGATCCAACTGCAAGTCAAGTTTGAGGCTCAACCGATCATGTCAAAAACATCAGGTGCAATCAAACACAAACATTCAGATCCGATGTTCCTGTCCATAAAACGTGTGTTTCGCTGCCCATGAGCGCTGCGTCTCGAGTGAGTGATTGATCGACCGTCAGTGCTGACAGGACCCGCACCAGGGGGCCACACTCCAGCGGAGACGTGACTGACGCGAAACACGCGACGCCCACTTGGGCGCAACCCTGGTGTGACGCGAGTACACTCTGGATCACGATCGCTTCGAGAAACAACGAAAATTTTCAGAACCGACAGTGTTGCTTGCACTTTCTTTTCGTCTACAATTGGATTTCTGAAGCTGGACAGCGCTGGATGTGCGCATGCGCAATAGACACCGTGCAAGAACATAAGCGGTCACAATGTCAAATTGGGATCTGATGAAAAAAATTACTGTATCAACTTTTTTTTTTCTTTGCTGGTCCGCAAAAAAAATTTGGCTATTTTCCCCGGGAACGCAACAGTCACGCCATCTTCTGGCAGCGAAACAAATCACACAAATGAGCGAATTCGTCCTCTGAATCATCCTCCACCGAATTGCAGCCTCAACTGACATCACTCACACAAACATTTCAATTCAATCGCGTCCAGTTGTAAAGTGCATTGTTTGCACTGTCGCTTGCTGCAAAACGCACAGACTGCATCAAACGACACAGGTCTGCGAACATGTTCCAACAATTAAGCTGCTTCGCACCTGATTGCAGGCTGGTTTTCAGTGAGGTACTCTTTGCACTCGAAAACAACAGAAAGCCAGGAACGGCAAGGTGCTTGACCATACATGTTTGCTTTTATCTAACGATTGGCACAACATAGAACATCCAATGACTAATTGCCTGTCACCCAAGAAACTCCTTTTGGCCTGTTCAAGCAGGTTCGTAAAACTCAAGAGTGCATTGGAATAAGGTTTCTCCTTCTTTGGAAATGTCAAAGTGCAGAGTGAACGGGTCCTGCGTGTTCTCCCAGCACGCCACGCTCAGTTCGTGCCCCGCCCTGCTCTCCCCTTTGTACAGAGCGCGCATGCGCTTTGTCAGATACGACGTGATGTCGTCATGGAAACGACTCAGCTTCTTGTGATGAATTGCGTCCATCGCTGTGTCGTAGCAATAGCGAACGTACGACAGGTAGTTGGTGTGTTTGTAGCCGTCAATGTCTGACCATGTCACAGTCATGTTGTGTCGGTGGGTCTCCTCAGGGACCTGGAGCTGCTCGCACACCAGACGCTGGTTTCCTATCACGTGACTCCTGTACCTGTCCTTCCACCAATCGGGAAGCGGCGTTGACTTGCGCGTCGTCTTGTCCACGCTGACAACGGTGTTCGTGTTGGTTGCAAACACCTGCGGGGAAAATCACAGCACATTGACAACGACCCAAGCCTCCTTTCACATTCGCACCTCAAACATCTCAAAAAATTCCTCAATCAGCCAAAGCGTCAAGAATTGTCACAGCAACATCACGTGTTCTCGTGTCTGACGCTCTCAACGAAAAAATGTTCTGCAGTTTCACTCGCGCAGGAACTGAAGCTTCTTGCAGCTGGATGATCTCAATGCTGTCGCTCCTTTGCATGCAAATATCAGGATGATCATTCGTGTCGACAGCGCAGAATGGGCGTCCTAATTGTTAAATGTGATACCTGTGTGCTTTGCCGGAGCGCCAGCAATGACATCCCCTCGTACCCGTACCTGTCCGGAGCTGGGCTCGGTGAGCTGCGTGACGCTGTTGAGAGACGACGTCCCCACGTAGCCGAGGTGAAGGTCGACGCTGAGCGCGGGCAGCGCGTCCCCGTCCGGGATCGCGTAGAACTCGCGCGCCACCTGCAGGCAACCGACACACCGTATCCACCCGTGCATGAGACGCACCTTTTTGTCCCAAAATTGAGCACCAAAAGTTGGGGTACGTTCACATGGGTAGAATCTTCACTGATTTTGATGTGGTCTCACACCAGAAAATCTATGCAAAATTTGGGGTGAGCCTTGTACACGGGTGAATACGGTAGCTAAATAAGCGCAACAAAATACAAATTCGACAGCAAAACTGGGCCAAGGACACGAGTTCCGGGAAACAACAGAGCATTACGCAGAACAAATCCAGAGGGCTCTGTGCTCGAACCCTGAAAAAAGTCGTCGCCTTCCCCCCCCCCCTCTTGTCACACGTTACAATGTTCAAAGGTTGCAACTGCCCACTCTCACAAAGCTTGGGCCCTGATTTCAACAGCGAGGGAGCTAGAGGAGCTTGCGCGTTTCTCACGTGAGTCTCGGACGACGCCATGAAGGTGTAACGCTCGCTCGTCATGACGTCATACTCGAGGAAGGTGTGGCCCTCTCGCGACGGGATGTGATAGGCCAGGAACCGCGAGCTCGTCAACTTGGCCTGCAACTTCTGGAAGGACAGGTTCCCTGCAAAATAACGCGACCGACAAGAGTGCAGAACTTTGGACAAAGGTGCGTCTCCGAGCGCAATCGTCTCTACGTTTCTTGCGTCAGAGAACAAGACTTGTTCTTGTTGACTTCCTTTTTCCTTTTGAAGACAGCGTCCACACCTGATCTGTCGAAATCTGCGGGGGTGAAGGGCGGGAAGGAGACCTGAGCTTTGGACCCCGATTCGGTGACGCTCACTCTGCACCCCGTCACCCTGCAACACAGGACCACAGCAGTGCGGAGCGATGGTAGTGCAATGCGAGAAGGGCGACAGAAGAACACACACACACACACGCACGCACACGCGAGGGCACAATTCACACGCGCACCCACCCACCCAGTCTAAAGTGCTGACTATACATACATACAGACAGACAGACAGACACACACACACACACACACACACACACACACACACATACACCACTCACACGCGGGACAATTATTCAATGGGAAAGTCAAAATTATTTGCACGCACGAACTTTTGACCGTCTTACAAAGCGTGCAATTTTGTGTTCCACTTCTCGTACTGAAGTCCAATGAATAAAGCCTGTTTGCACCATCTCTGAAGACCCCGCGATGCCCCTGTCCACACACCACACTCACCTCATGATCTGCTCTGGACTGCGATGCCTCCACGCCATGAGGAACACTGACCCGCTGCGTCGCGTGCGCTCACTCACCGACCTCGCTGCTACTGCAATTCAATTGACCTGTTCACTCAACCTGGCTCCGTGCTGCTGTGCAGTTTACTGGACAGCGCGACCTCTGTTGAACGAGCGAGACAATTCCAAGACGTCTTCAGATCGTACTTTGATTGCACAGGGCGGATCCAGGGCACCAGGAGCCCCGCCCATGCCCCACCCCCCCCCCGCCCAAATAAATTCCTCTTCCCTAAATTTGAGCAAAATTTCCTTCTTTCTGCATGTCAAATTTTTTGAAGTCCAAATTGGGCCCTCCTATTGGGGGTCGTTCCTCGTCGCAACCCTGGATCATATCTTGTGCAAAACACGATGACACAGCGACCAACGTGCACATGTGCGCTCGACCAGCAGTCAAAGTTCGGACGCGGTCGTAGGTGCTGATATTTTGCAAGCCATCTGTGTGTACATACGCTTCGAAGAAATATTCAGTGCAGCTGTGTTGGAAGCGAACGACACAAGAGAACACAAATCAGCTGGTGCAGCAGGTTATTGTCTCGTAATTGCAGCGTGTTCATGATCGGGGCCACATCATTCAGACTGAGATTGCAGGTTGGCACAGTCAGTGTGGCCAATAGCTGTGCATCAGTCAACACATCTGGTCAGAGCCTCAATGGGTCAGCTTGATGGTTGGCTTTGCTTGATGTAAGCATGAATGACCTCTCCCACCACGATGCACCCATCCTCACCCCACCCTCACCTGCCCTGGGCAATGGGTGCAGGTGGGTGACGGTGAGTTTAGGACTGTGGTGACTGGTGGTGGGTGAGGACGGATGAGAATACCACATTGGTACTCATCCGCAGTGTGGGTGACCGTATGCACGCACCCGTTTGAACGTCTTACCAGAAATGGAAAGCTCTCTTCTGCTGTCTTGAAGCGACTTGATCGTTGTCAGTCTGGACAGGAAGGATGAACAAGCCGACACCTTCCCTCCACGCAATTTCAGAAGTGTGTAGAACATTACATCTTGCGAACTTTCCAGTTGTTTTCGCCGGACCAGCAAGGTGTCCGATTCGGCTCAAAGTCCTAAATTTTGCCCCAGATAGATACGCATCTGATGGGAGGTGAGCGCGGACCAAACGAATGCTGCAGCGAGGTTTCGCGCGCCGCCGAAACTGGGTCATAGCGACGAGCGATTCCACACGCTTCTTTTGTGGGCCGAAATACAGATGTCTTGATCGGAAAGTGTTTCGAAAATTGTTCACTGCTCAAATGGGTTGGAAATGTTTCTTCAGTGGATATTTTTACCGAACCACACCGAAATTGACCTGTCATCGTGCAAAAGAGAAATTTGCCTTGAGCCCCCCCAAGGAGAAAACTTCCAGATTCGCAGCCAACTTCAATTTTCACAGCCAAGGCGTTGGAACTTGACCTTTAGTTTCGTCTGCTTTGTCTGCCACAGCTTTCCACCCCTCCCAGTTTCAATTAACTTCCAATACCGTAATTAAAATCTGATACGAAACTCATTTGTAAATGTGTATTTCAACAAAACCAGGAAACTCGTTTGTCTGAAAGAAATCAAAGGATGTGACGCCTTGTGTGGGGTTCTCAACATCAAACGTGCACATTGTTCAGTACAAAAGCCAAACATTTTCCTTTGAGGTTCCCAGTTGCAGCTTGATTCACTCCCAGGCCAAGCGGATCAAGGTTTGGGATTGGGAGGAAAACTGGGTTCCGAACCTGTGTCAGGGGAGCAAGTCGTCTGTCTCCATTTCAACAGACAGACAGACAGACAGACAGACAGACAGACAGACAGACAGACAGACAGACAGACAGACAGACAGACAGACAGACAGACAGACAGACAGACAGA
>JAAUXT010022518.1_pt1 | contig 40938 bp, 48 predicted proteins | sample 7278171 | NCBI WGS metagenome assembly JAAUXT01 (sample SAMN14350112, study PRJNA611818) | marine sediment metagenome | isolation source: surface marine sediment (1.8m) | place: French Polynesia: Moorea | collected 2018-08
GACAAAAGAATCAGCTAGTCAGATATTGTCTCACATCAACCACCCATGACTGTTGCCAAACACGCTGAACATGCAGAGTGCCAGAATATGTTGTTAGATCCTCGTACTTGAAAACAGCGACATGACTCAAACACCGCGACGGCTGCAGGGTGTCACTCCCATCGATGGCATCGCTGAAGAAATGGGTTTCGACATGGATGACATCTACCAGGTATTGGAGCGAGTATTTTTCTGTGCACGGTTGTGAGAGACCGTGAGATGCTTTGAATGTGGCTCTGAAATTCATTCATTGTTTGTCTGCACAGGTTTTGGGGCGAGACATCCTCAAGTCGAGTTTGCTGGACGACATCGATTTGTACCTGGAGTGCGACGAGGACAGTCTGTACGTGATGCCGGCTGTGACGAGTCCGCCACCGAGTTCCGAGGGTACGTTGAACAAAATGCCGTCTCGTTCAGATATCTCCAGGACGTCGCGTGATCGGGGAGGAAGCCGTGTCCACCGCCTCGAAGGTCATTGTCCTTTTGCCCATTCACTAGCAGTCTGGCGTCACGGACACGCGAGAACACGAAAAAGGCGAGCACTCGTTCACTGATCCGGGAGTGTTTTGTACGGTACTTCTGTATCTCTGGTTGCAGACCTGCTTGCACCACACGGTTCGACATCCGCTGCGCATGTTATCAGGCCAGTGTCTTCAGCCTCAGCCAGCACAGCTCCAGATTCTCTTCTGGACTCTGGAGGTCGTTCTGAGTCACGCGTCGATTCGCTTGGTGACACTCAACTGGAAGATGTCGCTTTCCCGGTTTCTACGTTTGTGAATCGAGCGAATCAGGTGGACGATTCAGAGAGAGCAAGCACTGGCGACAGTCCCAGTTCAGGCTCCGACAACCCGTTTGCCTCCAGTTCCACACTTTCACCACACTGTGATGCCAGCTCGGTTTGCACAGACCGATCACAAGCCTGTGCTACTGCAAGAAGTCTGGTCAAAACTTGCAAACAACGGTCTCCAGCAGGAAAGTTTCCCAAATCTTCTTCAAAGGCACAAGTCGTGACTTCCAACGAATCAACCAGTGACAACGGGTTGCACGCGTGCGAACGACAGACGTGTGGAATGCACGCGACCGAAACCTCAGGGGACCAGAAGGAAATGGCTGCGTCGTCGAAACAAGTGCAGGCACAAGGTGCGGTGTTTGAAAGTGACGCAGGTGTGACAGTCTCTTTATCAGTATCCCACTCTCGTGCGGAAGGAACTGCCCCAAAGTTCCAGTGCCCTCACTGTGCACGATCGTGTACAAGAGCAACAGTTCTAATGGACCACAGAGCCAAAGCACACGGCGAAAAGAACCTCTTCAAGTGCTCCCAGTGTTGTTACGAAGGCCACTTGTTTGGACACCTGCAGAAACACATGAAACGACGACACGGGTGCAGTATCACATCGTTCCAACCCGTGAAACTGAACGGTGACAGAATTGCCATCTCCCCAGAGCGTATCTGTGATCAGGCAGATCAAAACGACGACGACGTGGAATGTGCCAATGTGTTCAGTTCACAAAAATCAGATTTCAGACCACTCGGTGACAAAATCAAAGTGGGTGATGTCCTTTTGAAGCAGAAACTTCTGCACATGTTCATGAGCTGTGACCAGAAGCACCACAAGAAGAATAGATGGACAGGGAAAGTGAAGCTGGTGTCTCTGTTGAAACGCCAGACTGGATTTGTTTCGGCGTTGCCTGAAGTTTCTCATTCCAGCTGCAGCATAACGGCCAAAAACGTGGTGAGCAGTGCCAGCACAAAAGTTGCACACAAACTCGTAAGTCGCACGCAAACCGTGGACAGCGAGAAAACGTCGAAACCAATGGAGGACACCGAACTGGAAAAGTGCCCGAAGGATCCGCCCATAACTTCGACGTCCACAGAGACACATTCTGATTCTGAGGGTGAGACCGACTCTTTTACGTCATCTGGCACCCAGAGAAACTTTCCGTGTGACCAATGCAGCAGAACGTTCAGACAGAAGCGCTCTCTGGTGGCCCATCTCAACACGCACAGCGGCGTTTTGCCGTTCGCGTGCTCGACGTGCGCGAAGAATTTCAGCTGCAAGAATCTGCTGCAGCAACATGAGAAATCACATTGGACACAGAAGCCCCACAGGTGCTCCGCAGAAGGCTGTCACCGAGCGTTCAGAACAAGTACCAGGTACAAAGCTGCCTTGAATTTCAAATTGGCTGTGCGGAGTATTTGTTCCGCTGTGTTGTTTTATTCCAGTGATTTTCAATATTTTAATCAGCACAAGCAAATTAGCTGCCACACCGTGCTGCATTTATCTTGAGACTGGTGGGGTGTTTGTTTCACTGTGAAGATTCACTCCACACGTTTCAAGATTTCAATCAGCATTTGTGAACCAGTTTCCTGCTCCCACACCGCGCGTTTGAACAGTCTTGTTTGCTCTGGTTTGCCAAAAACGTTTCTGACCTTTGCAGGTTGAAGGAACACGTGGCCACCGTTCACTGCACCAACAAGCAGTTCAGCTGTGAGAAATGCGGTCGCGCCTTTTCGCTGGAGCGTCACCTGCGCGCGCACCTCAACACGCACGTCGGAACCTTCACGTGCGACGTGTGTGCCAAGACCTTCAGAGACGGACACAATTTGAAGCGCCACCTTGCAGTGCACGCTTGCAAAACATCAGCAAAGCCTTCTACACCGTCGTAAAATTGTTCACTCTGCACTGTAATTTGACTTGATGAAAAAAATGATGTTGGATGTTTATTGAACAGATGAAAGGCACAGAAATGGAATACATACGGCTTTGCCAAAATTCGTGGAGAAGAAATTCGGCTCTGTGATGAGATTGTTATTGGTTGTACGTGGATGACATCCGTGTCAAGCCAGCTTCTCTGAAATCAAAAGTGTTCACTTGATCAGTCAGCACAGTGCTTTGTTGGTGCCAAACAAGTCACAGGAGTTCGTCAGCATTGGTCTTCCTGTCACAACACAATTTGAGCTTCACACAAAAGCGATACTTACGCCTGAGTCTGAAAGGTTTGATATGATATTCTGTCCGACTCTGCACCGGACGGTTCTTCATCAAACTCCTTCACTCCCAGTGTTCGCAAGGCTGAAATGTTGAGATTGGGTTTCTGGCTCTGTGTGTTTTGTGTGGGCCAAGTGGACGTTGCAGAAAATGGTCAAGGTGAGACCTGCATCACAGGGACTTTGTTTCACACAGTTAGGTTTGAAGCTTCCTGTGCGCGTGTGTACCTTCTTTGTACTGCTGTGCTGTGATGTACCCTCGGCCAGTCGGGTCCAACATGCTGAACACCGATTGAATGTTGGATTCGTCGAAGAGGCAGGGATGGTCCGCCTCACTCGATCGCGCTTTGCGCAATTCTTCTAATTCCTTGATCAGAAATTCCTTGGGATTCTCTGTAAAGACAAAAACCAATTCAGTGTAGAATCGAGCATGAAAATAATCTGGTGTGGATGCACTCATGCCTGTGAAACGCCCGGTTTGCGTCTGAAGGAAGAAACTAGTTCACGGGATTCAATGTGCGTGGCATGCTTCTGAGAACTTTTCACGGGTGGAGGCAAGAAACATTTGGTGTCAGTCGGACAAGCAGGTGTCCCCTCCATTGGGAAAGCAGCTTGACAAGAGTCTGCATTTCAACCACGCCTCGGCTGCATGCAATTCAAAATTCAAAGCCCAAAAGTAACACACCTGGTCTCTCATAAATTAGCTTTGACGTCATGTTGTTGAATAATTCCAATACTTTGTGTTTCTGGAGATATTCGCTTGCTTCTTGCGCTCTGGGCCAAGGAAACTCCTCATCGTCCGCCATGATGGATGTCTCATGGCAACGCGACTCCGCAAACAGTTGGGTGTCGACACCGTCGGTGAAGTACTTGCGGAATCCCTACATCCCTCAAAATTTCACGCGTTATCCTGAGCTGCTCAACTACTCTGAAAGGCTTCAGTTCATTGGTCAAATTCAGGGTATAAATTCTGAAGCACAGTACACAGAATCTGGTGTGTGGGAATAGATATCTAGATTTCTAAATGAATCGATATATGGAGTCTGTTGAGGCATGATTTTATAGATCTAAATGACAACAGAATGTCATTGAGATGGCACTACGTTACAAAGAAAAAGTGGTTGTGACGAAAGAACGTATTAAAGTGACTTGACAAGTTTTTCGAGAAGAGTCGACGAGTCCTGTCAAAAATTTGCAGAGAAACATTTGCGATGACATGTGTGACTGCCGAGGCCTACTGCGCTTGTATCTAAAAATAGATTTTGTGACGTGAGTTTGAACTGAGAATAGTTTCTTTACACGAAGCAGACACGTTTGTGCATTCAGAGCGATTCTCGGGATCAGGTTGGACGCCACACTTCTGAAACTGTTTCCCATGTGCAGGATAAGGTGAATGGTGCGTGCAGAACCTGGATAAACCTGCATAAATCGCTGGCGACCCGGTTGAACTGATCACGTGACAATCCTTTATCGCCATCTTTGCAAAAGAACAGACAAACCCAGCACGGGAGGGAGGAAAATCGTGGATTTCATCCCTTCTGACCAGGATTACGACTTAAGGACACCCGACAAAGACAGTCAACATGGGGAGTAAGTGTAGGACTCATACTTTTGGCCGAAAAGTTTCAATTTGATGTGTTTGAAGCCTTTACGAATGAGCCGGTCACACATGTTGTGTGCAACACAGAAGCGTGTGTTGACGTGGCTGTGTGTATTTCTGTCACGAAGCAATATTTCCAAGTTTTGGAACGGTTTCCTTGTACTCACTGACCCTGTTTACTTTTCAGTTAAATTCTTGGAGTTTGTGAAGCCGTTTTGTGCGGTTTTGCCTGAAATCTCCAAACCAGAACGAAAGGTATGCAGCGTTTTCTGATCTCTTGTCCGTGTTAACTGGTGGAATGAATGAAACTTCGCCCTGTCAGCTGTTTGTGTTTCTGACCAAATCCATAGAAATAAAGGGCAGTTTGTTTTGGTCCTCGTCTGTTTTGCTGGACATGATCAATCCGGAATTCCTGACAAAATGAAACCTTTCGTCAGTGTAGGCGTGGTCAGGTGTGGTGTGACTTGAGGTGTGACAAAAGTTGAAAACCACTCACCTACTGTAGTGATATCACAAACACACAGGTTGGTATCTCAGGAGAGACTGTCCCCGAAGATGGGAACCTCTGTATTTATTGACCTCTTTCCAATCATGCCATCTGGTGAGCGGTGGTTTTTACAGCTGGTGTGTCACACCACACTCCTCCCCCACCAGGGGGTGGAGGGGTTCAACCAGAATTTTTAATAATCTGAATATTTTTATGATAATTCATCAGATAGAAAATAGACACATAATAGCACAATATCACTATTTTGCTGGTTTCTGCCTGCATCCCTCCCCCAGGGGTATCATGTGATCACATGACTGGGTTTTTTCCTTTCTGGATGTATTATGTGCACTGCAGGACAACCACGGGCAATTACCCCACCAAGTGTTTGATTGACTGGTGTGGAGAATTACCCATTCTATCTGAGGTGAGTTTCATGGTTTTGCTTCATGTCACCCCACATACTGATGCCCAGCCAGGTGAATTGAGAGAGCCAGCTGAATGATAAGAATGCATAGATTAGCATTCCATACAGGAGCCCCAACACTCAAATATTGAATAACTGCATCTATCACTTGCCTAGACAATGGCTGATACTGGAATTGGTGTGAAAAGTGATAGATTAGATGTATAATCTGTTGCTTCATAAAGCACCGGGCTTTGTGTTCAACAAGATCCATTTTGAAAAGGAAAACCTCAAGGGGTCACGTGATCATGTGACCACCCCATGGGGAGAGGGATGCAGGCGAAAGCCAGCAAAATAGTGATATTGTGATATTATCTATCTATTCTCTATCTAATTATAATAAAAATATTCAGAATATTAAAAATTATCTGTTGAGGCCAGTGCCCCCTGGTGGGGGAGGTGTGTGGTGTGATACACCAGTCCCAAATGTTACAACTACCTGTTACTAGATGGCATGATTAAAATGAGGTCAATAAATATGGAGGTTCCTGCCCCCGGGGACAGTCTCTCCTGAGATACCAACCTGTTCGTTTGTGATATCACTACAAGGAACTCTCGCTTGTCAGAATGTGTTTCACCTGCCAAAGTCCTGGCTTGAATGAACAGTGGTCCGAATCTAAGAAACGTTTGTGTTGATCATTTTAACAGATCCAGTTCCGAGAGAAGGTGCTATGGACGGCCATCACACTCTTCATCTTCCTCGTGTGCTGCCAGATCCCGCTGTTCGGGATCATGTCTTCAGACTCGGCCGATCCCTTCTACTGGATGCGTGTCATCCTCGCGTCAAACAGAGGTACGAAATCTTCAGTGTCATTTCACGTCTTGCCAAAGTGTTGAGAGGATGTTGTGCTTTGCGTGGCAACGGAACTGCAATGCAGAGCAGACAGACCTCCCGAGTTCTGGAATATTCTCACCACAGAGGAAGCAAATTCAGTTGTGAACAACGGGAACAACCTTGATCAATACTGTTGGACCAACAACAAGGAAAAACACACGCCCCCCTTGGGGCGGAAAGAGGCAAACATTCAGTGCGACTCGGGACGTTTGCGAAACATTTCATGGAAAGCTCCACCAAATTGGTTTGCTGTTTCACAAATTGTTATGAATTTTGATTTTCGTTGCAGGAACGTTGATGGAGCTGGGTATTTCTCCGATCGTGACGTCTGGTCTCATCATGCAGCTGCTCGCCGGAGCCAAGATCATTGAAGTCGGCGACACGCCCAAAGACCGGGCTCTCTTCAACGGCGCTCAGAAACGTAGGCAGAGGCGTGTGTTTTGTCCAAAAAGGTGCAAGTAACGTTCAGGAAAAAACAGCAGTGTTGACGGGTTCTTTGCCTTTGCAGTGTTCGGAATGGTGATCACTGTGGGTCAGGCGATCGTGTACGTGATGACGGGAATGTACGGAGACCCCGCTGAGATCGGTGCTGGAGTCTGTCTGCTCATCATCATCCAGGTGCGTCAGCGGCACAAACAAAAACACTGCTCTTCCAGGGTTTCTATCGTGCATTCGTGAATTCGACTTTGGACGTTCGCTTCTGTGTGCGAGCACGTGCCTCTTACACGCGCACACACACACACACACACACACACACACACACACACAATGTCGCGAGACAGAAATATGGTTTTGTTTCACGTGGCACTTGTCCCTTTCGTGTGCAGTTGTTCGTGGCTGGTCTGATCGTACTGCTGCTGGACGAGTTGCTGCAGAAAGGCTACGGTCTCGGCTCCGGAATCTCTCTCTTCATCGCTACCAACATCTGTGAGACGATCGTGTGGAAAGCGTTCAGTCCTGCGACCGTCAACACCGGCAGAGGTACGTCACGTGACCGCTCATTCTGACGTGAACCTGGACTGCACTTTTCTGTGCGAATGTTTGGTTTCAACACGAAAAACAACATTCCACGAAGGCAAACGTGGTGTGAGTGAAGATCGATTTGTGGCTCGCGCGTTTGTTTCAATAATTCTTTCAAAGTAATCCGAATCCCCAACTCGTTATTTTCCGCACGACAGGAACCGAGTTCGAGGGCGCAGTGATCGCGCTCTTCCATCTGCTGGCGACGCGCACCGACAAAGTGCGCGGACTGCGCGAGGCCTTCTACCGCCAGAACCTGCCCAACCTCATGAACCTTCTCGCCACCATTTTCGTCTTCGGCATCGTCATATATTTCCAGGTAACGCGTCGTGAAATCTAGGTTTTGTTTTCAGCCCTCGTGCGATTTATTGTAGGATTCTCATGAAAACCTTGGCAAACAGAAGAAATCGATCATGACTTGAAAAGCAACTGCAGCTGCAAAAGAAAAACCGAAAACAGTTGAAGCTCGCAACAGTGTTGCGCCGGGATTCTGCCCGTCTGTGGACACGATGATGATGATGAGGTGAGGCTGTTCTTTGCAGGGATTCCGGGTCGACCTGCCTATCAAGTCTGCGCGGTACCGCGGCCAGTACAGCTCGTACCCGATCAAGCTCTTCTACACGTCCAACATCCCCATCATCCTCCAGAGTGCGCTCGTCTCCAACCTCTACGTCATATCACAGGTGCGTCCGCGCATGCGCAACATCAGGAACACGACTTCAACCCGTTGCAAATGATGGGGAGTTTTCATTGGCCAGGAAAAGACTTGGAAGTTACTCGTCGAGGAGGACCTTCAGAATGAAGCGTTTGTTGGTTTCAGATGTTGGCAGCTAAGTTCAGCGGGAACTTCTTCGTGAATCTGCTGGGCACGTGGGCGGACGTGGGAGGCGGCGGCCCCGCGCGGTCCTACCCAATCGGAGGGCTCTGTTACTACCTGTCACCCCCAGAAACGTTAGGTGAGCGCAGAACCTTTTGCACGTGTTGTTACAGGTTGTGGACAAAACTCATAATGCCAACAATGGTCTGTCACGTGGTCTGATGGACGTAAACATTGGCGCAGAGCGACACGGCCACTTCCATGTCACACACAACACGAAGCTGTGTCCAGATAAGGCGCAGCGTGGTGACGTTTTGGTTGACGTTTGGCAGGTCACGTGGGGGAAGACCCGATCCACGCTGTGCTCTACATCGTCTTCATGCTCGGCTCCTGCGCTTTCTTCTCAAAAACCTGGATCGAGGTGTCCGGCTCCTCGGCCAAAGACGTGAGTTCAAACCTGGTCGGAGATACCTGCCAGTGTCCAAGACGCACCTTTTTGTTCCGAAATTGGGCACCTAACTCGGGGTGTCTTCATTGTTTCAATTAGGACATAGATTGCAGATTATCAAGGCAAACGTTAGAGTCCGCCTGCTTGGGCGCGACTTGGGTGAATACAGTATTGTGAGGCTTCAGATTTTTCTGGACCATTGCATGTCGCCCAGCAGACAGAATTCAAATGACACGTGATTCTCTGTGACACGTGACAAACTGAACAGGTCACGCAATTCAGATAAGGCACACGTCTTTCTGCACGATGATTTGCTGGTGAAAGAAGCGTGTGCCATCATCATCCAGCTTCACCACGTGTTTCTGCGTCGCTCTGCTGCAGGTGGCGAAGCAGCTGAAGGAGCAGCAGATGGTGATGCGCGGCCATCGAGAGAAGTCGATGATCCACGAACTCAACCGATACATTCCAACCGCGGCCGCGTTCGGCGGGCTCTGCATAGGAGCCCTGTCGGTGCTCGCCGATTTCCTTGGTAATATTCGAACCCGTTGAGTGGGCAGCTTTGCGCGCTGTTCGCTGAAAGGAGCCGACGTCCTTTCGTTGTGACCGTAAGTCGCTGGCTTCGGTCCTGTGTGATCGTGTTTCTCCGCCTTCTCATTGCCAAATTTTGGCGTGTACCTTTTCGGGCGACTTGCGGATTTGCGATTCGGCGTGTGTCTTCAAAGTCAAGTGTTCTTGTTTTCCAGGTGCAATCGGCAGTGGAACCGGTATCCTGTTGGCTGTGACCATCATCTACCAATACTTCGAGATCTTCGTGAAAGAACAGAGCGAAATGGGAGGAATGAGCACGTTACTTTTCTAATTCACTCGCCATCCGTCAAAAAGGACTGTTTTCTGTTCGTGTACAAATGTTGCGTGACAGTTTTAAAACAGAAAGAGCAGTTCCATGGACTGGTCTCGATTCGGGTGAGATGAGACACTGCCTCGTTGCTCTATTTTCTCACCCGGGGTGTGGGTTTTCACCGCCAGAGGTTTGTCGAAACTGCAACTTGTGCGCATGCGCACTGCAGTTTGTACACGATTCGGTTCTGCAGCAGTCGCGCCATTTCTAATCAATTGTGAGACGTTCGGGTGGGTGGGTGGGTTCGGGGAGTTTGGAAGGGAAGCGATGTAAATATTATTTGTCGTCCGTACCTTGTTTTGAATCAAACGCGTTGTGAGGACTTTTTTGTGTGGAAGCCAAAGACTTGCTGCTCGGCAGTGGGGCAGGAAAACGGTTTCCATCGTTACGAAGAGACGCTGTTGCTTTTCCGCTTGAAGAGTTTGGAAAAGAGCGCACGACCTTTCTGCATGGGGAAGTTTCGGATGTTGCCTGGTACGAGCGGTTCTGTACAACACGAACTGTCAATAAAAATGGCGAAATATACAAGCACATTATACTTTATTTGGATGTTTTTATCCAAACTACGAGACTCCAACAAACTTCACCAGAATGAATAACACGGAAAATCATTGGAGAATGAACAGCTTCGAAGGAAGCTGTCGGTCGGAATGAGAACTGTTGTGCAGGGCACTTGCGTGAACGACGGAACAGACCGCAAAAGTGTTTCAAGTCGCGCAAAATTGGACACACTAGATTCCTAGTCATCATCAAAGGATCACTGGGAAAACTGGATGGAATGTTCAGAGAAGATGGGAAAATTCAAAGTTGGATGGAATGTGTGAAGGCTTTGAGGTGACTGGACAGAATCAACGTTGAGAGAGACAACAATCAGAGTACACTTTGGAGGCAAAAGGCACACTCTGTACATGACATTGATTCACGCACACACACACGTTTCAATCTTCCTCGTGGTTCGACAACGAGCACTGATGGACTGATTTTTCGCACACGGTCAAGTCCAGCGGAAATTTTGGCTTGTCACTGCGAGAAGACCTGTGTCTTGAGAAAATGGGTGGGCAAAAAGATTTCCCAGAAATGGCTTGTGTTCGTCTGTCGTTTCGCTACACCGGACATGCCTTGCGCTGAGGTGCGATCCAAAAAACACTCAAATCCTCTCATCCTGAGACACACCTCAAAGGACGCATGTGATCCAGCACAGTGCATTCGCTACACAAGAAACGGCGTGGACTGTGGTGCGGACGCCTCTTCTATTATCGCTCGGAACTGCTGCTCGTCAATGTTGCATTTCCTGAAAGCTGCCACCAGGTTCTCCACCGTGGCCTCGCTCGTCTTGGTTCTGGACCAGTCCGTCAGCATCTGCAGCAAAACACGCAAAAAAAGTTGAACATCTGTTTTTGGCGTTGTCAGGCACTGATTCTTGATGAGCCAAAGCACGCCTGGGCTTTTACAGTCCTGGACGATCGGCGCAAGGAAGGTTCAGGCAAACGTGTTTGTTCTTGGCATCGCACCCCCCCCCCCCCGTCCTGCAACACTCCACTTTCACCGAGCTGCAGGTTAGGTCAGTCACTCACGGCCTGTATCTGGGCGGGCACGCTGTACGGGTGCTGCATCTGCAGCTGCTGCAGCCTGGCTCTGTGCTGACCCAACACTTCTCCCAGCAACAGCCACTCCGACCCCAGGTTCTGCGCGATTTGAGTCAGTTCGACTTCACTGACGCGTCTCCTCCGAGCAGCGGGTGACATTGCCAACAACCAGTCGCCTGAAAATGGTCATCAGAGCTGGGAATGCGACAACTCAACTCCCACATCCGCAGTCATGCTGATGGTGGGTCAACATGTGTCAGACAGCAGGAGCGCAAGAACCCCACACGACTTCAGAAAACGCAATCTCTCACCTCTGGTTGGGTCGGTTTTGAGTTTCTCCAACTCATCCACCAAATTGTCCCTGAGAAAGTCGTAACCCGTCTCTGTGAGAGTCTGGCACAACTTTGCAAAAGCATCCTGAAAACCCACAAAATACTCCAAAGTTCTCTAAAGCGCTGATGAGATCTTGACAACAGAACACTCACGGAATTTGATGTACAACGGTCGCTTGTTTACCTGACAGCGAGGCCTGGGCAGGTATCGGTCAAGCAGAAGCTCCACTCGCTTCCTTCTCGTGCGCTCAGTCAGGATGTCTTCTTTGTCATCGACGCTCAACACCTGGGGAAGTGAACAGTTTGAACTCACGACCAAGCCTGTCACAGTGTTCCAAGTTTCTTGCGCTCATTTCGAATATTTTTGACATTGTCGAAGGGAAGCAGAAATCAAAGCACTTTCACGCAGGTACCGGTAAATGAACGATTGGGACTTACATCATACTGGATGAGGTGGTCTTTCACGTGATCGACATCGAGATTTTCAAGGAAGTTCACCCTCGCTCTCTGCAAGGCCTTCAGTTCAATTGGATTCATGCTGCAAGAACAAGAGACCAGAATTCTGACAGATAGTGGCCTCCCAATCCTGGGTGTCGGGGAGTCTGGGTTGGGTGCCCGTTCCCAACCTCTTTCTCCCCTCTCGTGGAAAGGTCTTGTCCCAAGGTAAGACCTGACCTATCTGTGTGTGTGTGTGTGGGGGGGGGATATGCCCGACTCCATCCCCAGGACTTGTGTCCACAGATCCACTGTGACGCCTGACGGTGCGTCCAAAATCGATTTCATCGGAATGCAGTGAGGGCCGAAGTCGCGCTTCGCACTCATCAAACAGCAGACAATTTGAAACACCTCCACCACAGTGACTGCACAAAGGGCATGTTTTGACCCAACAGCTGACCTCAGCCAGTTTTGTGTTCTTGTGAACATTTTTCACTTTCTGTTGGAGGGGATGACGCGGAGGGCGCGCTCGACGTGTCAACTGACGCAAACGAGTGACGGAGCGAATCAAACAAAGAACACGTTTCTCTCTTCCGATCTGCTCTGACATCAAAACGTTTCTGCAAAACAGTGAAAAACACAACGCAAAACTCACCTGTGCTGTCAGAAACTTTTTACTGTCGATACAACGACGCGAAGCGTTGATCGCGTCACGCGTCGCGTTCCGAGCTTTACAGAGAGTTGGCGCCACGAGTGGGTCGACACTGGTTTTCAACGCATATTATGTCATTGCGTTCGTCACTTGGAAAAAATTTGCATGATCTGGATGCAGCTTTAGACAAAGAAAGTTTCAGACTGTTGTGATATTCAGAGAAAGTGGTGAGTGAATCAGGTGACCAGTTTCATATGAGCGATAATTTGAGGACTTTGCAGTTCTTGTGGTTTTGTCGAGGTCAGAAGCTCAGGTTTGCAAGTTTCGAGGATAAGGTGGCATCTCTCCTTCTTGGGGGCGGAAAACCCCATTGAGGGTGTATTTGGACACAATCAGTTGTGTGCGTAGACTCCAATCTGTCAGTGTGGAGACCAGGCGTTGCGGATATTGTGGCTTCGCTTTTGAGTCTACGGTGGCTTGTTCGTTTGATGCTTCGGAGATGTCTTCGCCCAAAGAGACCACCTTCACTTCTGTGACTTTCAGAACAAGACAACTGGTGGTACACCATGGGGCGCGCCAAACGTTCGTCCTCGGAATCTGACGGACCGGGTGGAGGTTCGCTGCCCGAATTGCGATTGTTGCTCGATTTTCCCTCGCTGTTCTCAAACACATCAGTTGGATCATGAAATCTTGTCTCTGCAGAAAAGAGAAAGAAGCAAAATGTGAAAGACAGCAACCTGTACAAAGACGGATCTGTGTTCGTCGAGCAGTTGACGAAGAATGGCTTCGTGCTGAAGAACGGGTCCAGCCCAAACGAGCTCAGTGAGTTGACACCAGAAAATAAGATATCGATTGAGGACAATCAGTCTGTTGCTAAAGGGTGTCAGAACTTCATGTCGACGTTCTCCCTGCACAGTATCAAGGATTTCGAGTGATTGAGGAAGGTGAATGTTGGCTCCAACTTTGCAGAGAAGGACCAGGCGATCTTCCGCCAGAGTTTAGAAAGGTCCCTGAAGAACGACCTTGATTATCCAAAGGTATGTGCACGCCAACAAAATAGAGTCTTATCTTCGTTGGTGCACGCCGAAGCCGAACAGCTTGAGGTTCTCAGAACTCGCTTGACATTCTACCTCAAAACTTTGCACCCACTGCAACTTTCTGCTCTGAATTTTCAGATCTTGGACGACTTTGTGGAAGGCTTTGGGACTTACATCGAGGACAAAAACAGGTAAGAATGAAAAGAAAAACACGTTGGCCTTCTCCTCCCTGCTGGGTCCGAATCCAACACAACTCGCAAACATGACGCGAAAGACAAATCGTCCTCGCATCAGCAGCTGTGTATTGTGCCTTGTGTTTTTGGTTCATGTGTCTGACCGGTTTGACAACTTGCAGGTTCTTCCGTTCCTTGGTTTTCACCGTCACTGCAGCGGACTGTGATGAAGGGTGAGTGTTTGTCCACGGCTTGTTCTCTCTTCATTGAACAGTCTTTCGCTCAGGAAGTTTCGCACGAATACGAGTACAATTTCTGGTGTGAAAAAAAGTCAGAACGGAACAACTTCTGTCTGAGAGTCTGAAGGAGAAAACCACTTGGTACATTTGAATGTTTGCCTGAGTTGATCGTTTTGCTGAAAATGTTTTCAGAGTGCAACAGAATTACTTTCTCACCTTTAGTTGACAATCCCTGGCGAAAGGTAGGGTTTCTTGAGTCGAACTTCTTGGTGTTTTCAGAGCGCGAGCGGGAAGCCAGGACTGCCTCGTCAGGCAGTTGTTCAGCGTCGAGTTGATTCAGACGCGCTGCATGCACCAGCTGCTCGAGAAACTCGCCTTGTACGACGAGGAGAAAGAGTGAGCACACACACACACACACACACACACACACACACACACTGTTCGGAATTCGTGCAGAGGAGGACCATTTACTGTCACACCCAAGATTTGAAAAATGTCATCTTGCTGACACGTTTGTCACCACTGGTTCATTTTGCCTGCAAACGATTGATGTTGCGTGTATGTTTGTGCGTTTCCAGTCAGATCATTGAGAACGGACAGAAGGTGAATGTGCCCCGGATGGTCATGAGCCAGTTTCGCTGGCTCGACCGGATCATGGACAGCAAGGTCAGTGGACGGCCACTCCACATGCTGTGCGACATGTTGCTGAACAGCAGCGAGTCACGCAAAACGTTCTCTTGATTTGTGTCCAGAGATTTTACAATTCAAAACAGCTGATTTTGTTTTCTCTCACTTTCAGGAGATATCGAAGAAGATGCTGGACATCGTCGAAATTGTGAGTCTCGACATTCAGCGCGAGATGATCGCTTGTTTACCGGAAGTGGTGGACGATGCTGAACACAACGCCATCGCGCAGGACCTCAAGTACGTGTGGCGCCACCGTGTGGTGTGTGCTGACCCTGTGTGCTGCAACAGAACGTTCTTGTGGGGAGGGTTGAAATACAACCAAAGCGTTGGGATGGCAATTCGGTCTCGGTATCTTTTGTCCGGTGGAAAACAAGTCAGTTCCTCATTTCCTTGCAGTGTTCATCTGTTGCATCGCTTTTGTGCCGCTGTTCCGTGTTTCAGAAAGACGATGGAGAACCACATGAGGCTGACCATTCCCATCCTGGACGCTCTCGCGAACTTGACCATCAAGGCAGATCTACTTTCTGAGGCAAGTTGTGCGGCTGGATTGTACATTACGAGGTTGTTTTTGGTGACTGTTTCACTTCGGCCTCTTCGCGCAACTGTTTCCTTTCTTCATTGGGGGAGAAATATCATGTGGCTAGTTCTACACGCGGCAGTTTCTCCACACCAGTTTGGTCGTGGTCGACTTCACTCGGTTGTTATGGACACGGATTGAAACGTGTGGCCGCCGATGAGCTTGTTATACGTCTGCCACAAACTTGTGCACACCGCAGTTTTCCTTCTTGAATCTCACCCACGTGGGTTCGCTGTCACAGACTCTGAATTTGTTTCAGATTCGGAGTGCGGTGATCCGCACGCTGCCGGCCGTGGAATGGGAAGACATGCCGGTGATCGTCAAGTTCTTCATGCAAACCGTGTCAGAAGAGGACGCCAGGCAGGTCAGCTCACTGACACCCGTTGCCAAACAGGCGACAGCTTTTAGTGCCTTGTTTCCATTTCTTCGTAGTTCACGTAGTTGGACGAAATCACCACTTTTCAGTGTTTCATAATTTTTCGGCCCAACAGAACACCCACAGTGGGTGTGTGTTGTTCCTTCAAAGTGAAACAGTTTCGTGACAGGTGATCGATGAAATGCGGGTGAATCTGGACTTCGACACGACGGCGCTGTTCACGGAAAAGAACAGCTTCCAGAAGATGCGCAGCGGCGCCGGCGGCAGCGGGTCGGATGCCGCCGACCCCGTCATCAGCAGCGTCGCCCTGACGCTCGACGCCATCAAGGCCGGCGCCCGCTTCCAGAGCGCCGTCGCCGACGCCTGGCTCAAGGTCAGAACGTTCAACTGTCGTCTGAACGCTTTGAGTTCTTGGGTGGGCTGACTGAAGCCAGCTCTTCTGGCTGTTTCTTTGTGAAAGACATGGGAATGCACATTGTTTCAAGCACACACTCAAGCTGTCTGTCTCTCGGTCTCTGTCTCTGTCTCTGTCTCTCTCTCTCTCTCTCTCTCTCTCTCTCTCTTCGTTTCGCCCGATTGTTCCAGGTTCGATTGTGACAGATCAAGTAAATTGTGCTGATTTGTACTGCACGCAAATCTGGAACATTGTGTTTTGTTGCACTCGATTTCAATCGACAAAGTGCAGTACATCACAGGGAGGATCTGTTCCATTCTCGACCTGCGCGTGTTTCAGTCTGTGGAGGCGGTTCGCAGCGCGGCGGATCACAAGGTGGTCGACCTGTTCGCACTTCTCATCCTGCACGTGATTCAGCGCAAACCCGTCGAGAGTCTGGTGCGCAACAAGGTGCGGTCCGGACACTTCACCGAGCAGCTCGTGGAGAAAATGTTCGCCGGACACGCCAAGGTCAGTCGGCACAACGAACAGCGCAAATTGGGGTTTCAGCGAGTGTTTGGCTGAGTTCGACTGGGTGCGACGGTGTGTTCAGAACACTCCATTGTGTCGTTCTCAAGCCAATCAGAGAAGGGCCATTGGTGATTTTCCCTGATTTCTGCAGCTCTTGTGCTGTGCTGCCCAGACACTCGTTCTTCACTCTCGTTGCAGATTTTGTGTGAGCACGCGTACTTCACGTCGGTGCGCGCTCTGGCGGAGATTCTGCTGCGCAGCCCCGAGCCGCAGGTGGCGCACTTCTCGTCCGTGCTCTATACGCACGCCTTCGTCGCGCTCAACAGGTTCTGCCAACAGGTGCGTGCGTGCGCAGTGGCGTCTCAAGCGGGTTGTTGCAATGCAAAATTTGTTCTGAGTCAAAGTGTTTTGGGTGGAAAAGAAGCGTTTTAAGTGGTGCGTCGCTCCTTTCTCTTGTCTTGTTGCAACGCGAAACGTATTTCGCGTTGGACCGACGACCTCTGCCCAGGGCAGACTACAGAGGGGATCCGGAACTTGATCAACGTTTGGGCTGAACTTCGCGAGAACAGAGAGCAATGTAACCCTCGCAAAATTTGCACAAATTGATGTTGTCTTTGCTTGACTACGTAAATTAGTCGGACAAAACTTTGTACTTGTAATTGATGTGTGAAGAAGGCCACCAGAGTACCCAGGATTCCACGCGCGTCGTGGCGCTGTTTGCAGGAGATCATCGGGAGCCTAATGACGCACGTGGGCAGCGGCGTCGCCGCGGAGGTGGACGCTGCGCTGCGGATCCTCTCACAGCTCGTGCAGAACCACACGGAAACCATGGCCACGTTCGACATCCTCCTCAAGGTCAGTATCGCAGTCTTGTCAGCTGTTGGTGTTCATTTCCGAACGCACCCAAAAAGTCCGAGCAAGGTCTGGACAGCGTTGACCTTGCTGATGGTGAGCGTGAATGAATTGTTGAACAGTGCTGTGAACTACCTGAGCGCGTGCGTTTCAGGGCGTGCTCGATTACCTGGACAACCTGACGGTGGCGCAGACGCGGCGTCTGTACGCGATGCTGGCGCTGCTCGCGTGCAGGGACCCGGAGGAGGAGACGCGCATGCAGGCCGAGCTCAACATCCTCATCCGCAAACAGCTCTCCAACAGGGCCATCAAGTGCGTCGTTTGTGCTGCAGCAGCTGCTGTGAAGCGTCGCGTGCCGTGTCAACTCGGTCCAACATGCAAAATATTCGGCGTCTGTTGGACAGGCGGGGGGGGGGGTCAATTATCATGACCAGCGATTGGACACGGATGAGGACGTTCTTTGAAAGAAAACAAAAGAATTGCCCAGGGCAATCGCTCCACAGTGAGTGGACAAGACACGACAACTCACACTTTGGCTTGACACCTCCCCGTAATTGTAAATCAACTTACACAGCAGAATTTGTGTCGAATTGCGTAAACCCTTCTGCTGTTTGATGCTTTCAGCCAATGGAAGGCGCACAATGTGTTTTGTCATTCGATAGTTGGAAAGAAACTGACGAGTGACACCATTTTGCAGGTACAAGAGAATGGGAGTGATCGGTGCGGTGATGATGATCAAGAGCATGGCCTTCTACGAGTGAGTTCTGCACTGAAGTGAATTCATACATCCAACAGTGAAAGAATTGGACTGTTTTTCCCTTAAATTCAACAGCTCAATGAAATCAATTGTTCATTTCAGGCGCAGTCAGAGCTCATCCCAAAACCATTCCAGCTTGCCGAAAGAAACGGACAAACAGGTTCGTGCGTCGGTCAACCTACGTCTCAGTTGGTGTGGTGGATTTGACCCCACCAGTTGGTGTGGGGAGTTTGGCCTCACTGGGTGTTGTGGATCTGGCCCCACCAGTTGGTGTGGTGAGTCTGACCCCACCAGTTGGTATGGTGAGTCTGACCCCATCAGTGCTGTCGCGTCAGTATTTTGTTTGACTATGGTTCCCAGGTGCATGGTTCTTGACGTGTTTTGGCTGTGGTTTTCACACGCAGGTGCAGTGGATGTGGAACCTGATATCTGTGATGGTTGTGGTTCGCAGGTGCAGGGGATCCTGGACATGGTGCGCAGCAGCGCTCAGCACTGCGTCGAGGCGACGGCGCTCTTCATGGACGAACTCGCCACAGTCGTCAAGAGCGGATGTCTCCACCCAGACGTCGAGGTACACACACACACACACACACACACGTCGCTCGCAGAGAACACTCACTGGAATGAGGATGCTGGACTGTTGAGCTGTTGTGCCAGTACCTCCAATTGCTTGTCTGTTGAAACTGAATGTAAGAGACGTGTATCCGAGTGTTTGTTTTTTTCCGACAACAGCAATGGATCACAGAGTTCGTGACTGGAGACTTTCAGGACGACTACGTCGTCGATATGCAGGACAAACCCACGTGAGTTCGCAACACTTGAGCGTTGGTGACGTGTGTGACGTTTTACCAAACAAGCTGCAGCTCTGTTCTGAGGGGTTGCGTTTTCATGGAACCAACGTTCAAATTGCACGTGATCCGCAGGTGCGACTTCCTGCCGATGTCGGGTCAGTACAACCTGGACGACGACGCGAGCACGAGCGACGACAACCCGCCCATCTGCATCAACCTGCTGCCGCTCGTCGTGAAACGGCTGCGGCCCAGCACCACCGACAGGTCAGTAACAACGTACGAGGAGGAATTCACTTGTGGCTTTCGTGCAGCGGCAAAGTTGACCGATTTCACCAAGTGCACCAACCTTTGGTTCTTGGGCGATGACTAGATTGGCATTCGATCATAAAATTGCGGTCAATTCGTAAGTACGCAATGTCACGAAAGGCAGAAGTGAATTCAGCATCGTTTGATTTGGGAGTCTTGTTTCGTGAAACGACGCAGCAGAAGACGTAGCTCTTCGCGCACGCACCTGGATTGCACACCAATGCATTGTTGTGCGTATGGCGCGCGTGGCGACAAATCCTCGCGCATGCGCACAGCACAGTTCGGCAACTTCTCTTGAGCTTTGCGTTCATCCCCGTGCGGGTCGTTTCAGGCTGATTTCGCCGGCGTGTCTGTCCCCGCACTTCCGCCTGCTGCAGATCTGCGAGAAGCGCGCGAGCGGCGGGAAGCTGGGCGAGATCGACGCGCTGCTCGGTAGGTGGCGCTGCCTCGTGTTGAGGGCGTGAACCAGGTGGTCAGGTGGCTTGGACAGTCTTGGGTGTGGTGAGTGGTGAGTGGTCAGCTGAAAAGTACCGACCGTACTACACGGAGCTTGGGATGAGATATTTTTGCGAAGCAAACGTTGTGGTATTCGTGACAGGCTTCAATCTCCTCAAGCTCACCACATCAACTGGACCAGTGGATCCAGATCTGTCCACCACACTATCTGGTGGGGCCAGATAAACCACACTATATACTTGGTGGTGGTTGGGGGGAACCTTATGTGTCCAAAAGTCCTCTCGTTTGTACAACTTTGTTCTTCGCAAGGTTCACTGGAGTTTGTCTGCTGTTATGTGGGGTTCTGTGATGGAGTACTGTGCGCAATGTGCGCGAGGAAACGTTTCACGTTTTGGCTTTTCTTGCGGTCAGGTTGCCCTGTTTTCCTGCCCGACGTGGAGCTGTACGACAAGATGGGGTCGATGAGTCAGCAGGAGAAACACGTGATCTGCGAGAGCCTCATCCTCGCTGTCAACTGGTTCATTGAGGTGTGTGTGTGTGTGTGTGTGTGTGTGTGTGTGTGTGTGTGTGTGTATCTGCGTGCATTCCTGCAGTCATTGCAGTGAGTTTGTGTGCGGTTGTAGTGTGAGCAGGGTTCGCGTTTCATTTTCCCCTTGTGTGCAACACACCTCACGGCAGTTCTTAATTTTCATGGAAGGACCTGGTGCTACTGACCTTGTCACTTTCAGGTGGTCAACGCGTTTGCGACGCAAGAAGACACAGACTACAAAGGCAAAGTGATTCAGCGTCTGCAGAACGTCACTACTTTGCTCAAGCACCTGGAAAGTTGTCTGGCGGGTGAGGCTGCCAAGCTGAACATTGTTCTCAAAATCTCGGCTTCGGAGCGATTTTCCCATCAAAGTAAATTTGTTTATTCCTTTGCAGCGGCGCCCAGATTCCAGCCGCCCATGACCAACTTTGACGTCGACTCGAAGTTCAGTGCCCCTATCGTGACTGTGGTGGCAACAAAGAAAGGCGGTGGAAAAGGGTGCGTGTTGCAACCTGCGTGGAAACACCACAACGATTTGCTGTTAACGATTTTGACTGAATGTGTCCTCCGGCTGGTGAAGAGTCAACAAGCTGAGTGTTGTATCTATCACTGGCTCATTCGTGAATATTGTTGCTTTGATTGGCGCTGTGTGGGTTCCATTTTGCAGGAGGAAAAGAAAGTCGGACGAATCCGACGAGGCCACTCAAATGCCCGAGGTGAGACATGACCTCTGCCCCTCCACTGTCACTGTTTTGTTTGGATTACCAGTAGTTGTGCCTTTGCGGGAACAGTGAAACGTGCTGTGCCGGCGCTGAACACTGGATCTGAAACATTTTGGTTCGAATCTTCTGCTGTTGCCCTTGTGTTTGAAGGAGACCCAGAAGAAGGAAGAGGAGAAGGCGACTGTGGACCTGTCGCTTCTGAGACACTGCTTCAGGTCAGTCGTCGCGTCTTCATCACTGTGAACTGTAGATGAGAAACCTTCCACACCAAACAGTGCCACAAAAACAGAACATCTCGGCGTCACTATTGTGGCCGAATTTCTGAGGGTCTGATTCACAGTGTCCCCGTGCAGACGGTGTTGTTCGAGCCGACCAGTGTGTTCACGCAGCCAAAACCGCTGCAACGTGCAGCTCGGTGCACAAAGCTCCAGATTGCTTTGTGTTCTCACTCAGAGAGAAAAGGTTTGCCGTTTGATCACCGTTTTCGTGGAACTGTGTCCTGCCCCTTCCTGGTTTCCCGAAGGTGGGGGAGGCTACGGAATCCGTGGTTCGTGGTTTGACTTTCCCTGTACACTCAGAACATGATTCTAGACCCAGGGAACCCTGACCTCAACCCAAGATCCACGGAAACAGATTTTCACCCCCGACCCTGGACACCCACCGCACAACCCTCTCGGAGTGAAAAGGGTTGACGCGTGTCGATGTGGCTCCGTCTGCAGGGAGTTGGACCCGGACGTGTTCTCGGTGCTGCACTTCAACCTGATCACGAAGCAGCGTCTCGACTCGAACCTGAACACGGCGGCCGAGACGCCGCTGCAGCTCGCGCCGCCGCAGCTCCACTTCCTGCTGACGGACCTGGTGGCGAAGCTGCAGCACGCGCTGCTGACCTCCACCGCCGCCAGGAGGCGCTCCTTCCTCAAGGTCAGGCCTGTGCTACATCGTACGCGTCCTGCATTGCGTATCTGCGGGTGTCAATGGACGCAGCATCGCCTGAGCGCCAATGGCAAAAAGGCGGAACGTATTGTCATCAAGGCGTCTGTCTTGCACTGAAAAGCTTCTGCATTGCGTCACTGCACATCCATTGATTGTCTCGCCTCCTGGCGATGCAGCGCCCATTTGCCTGTCCAGGGACAATTTGCACGACGCATCCAGTACAAGAAAGGGCGCAGAGCGAAGACTTCTCTCTTTTTGTCTCATTTGATTGGTCGCAGTGGTGTCCTTTTCTTTGCTGGGTCTCAAAAATAAGCAACACACAGAATTGTTAAACTTAGAAACAATCACTTGACATATCTGTTTTTGGTTTCACTGCTATCAATGCGCTTCATGTGAACGCGTGCACCATCTCTGGACCGACTTGTCTTCCTCGTGCAGCAGCCGCGGCTGGAGAAGCGCCTCGGCTTCGCGCTCATCGACGAGATCCCAGCGGCGCAGGTGGCGCGGCGCGCCGTCAAGCTGCTGCCGGCGATGTGCGAGCACCTCGAGGAGAGCAGCGGCTTCTTCCAGGTCAGGGCGACACGTGACCCGCCACGTGACCGGCGTGCTCACCCCAACTCGGCTCTATCCGAATGGCTCTGACAGGCGTTCAATTAGTTTTCAAGGAAGCCGAACCACGCAGATTCTAGGAACTTTCTGAAAGTGATTTCTGTCTCACCAAATGCTTTCATGTGTGGGGACGTGCGTGTATGCCGAGGAATTCTTTCTCATTGGCTGGAACTATTTATCGTGTTCCAGCAACGTGTCTCACGCGCACCGTCTCAGAATGTCGGAAATCGGGTCACTTTGAATGGACATGGTGTGGGTCTTTCAAGTGGCACAGGTCGTGTTCGAGTTGGCGCACCGGGCCGATGCACGGTACGTAAAATCGAACACGACCCCAGATGGCGTTTGTTTGTGCGCAGGCGCTGCTGGAGGAGAACGACGGCGTGATGGACGGACCCGGGTCCTTCACGGACGAGGCGAAGCTGATGGGCAGCTGTCTGCACCTGCTGCTGCAGGCCGTGCTCGCCATCCTGTCCTGGTGAGCTCTGCTGCTGCTGCTGCTGCTGCTGGCGATCGTGTCATGGTCATGTTGCTGCTGGCGTGCAAAAACGCAATGATCCAGTTCCGCAGATTATTTTCACAGCCCGTGTCCACGAAGTAATGAAAGCGGCTTTTATTTGATGCAAGTGGACAAGTTTCAAGTGGGGTCCACCAGATCCACTACAGTAGATGGAGCCAGAACAACCAAACTGACAATCCACCACACCAACTGTTGTTGACCCACAACACGAACTAGTGGGGCCAAGTCTTCCGCACCTTCTGGTCGGCAGAGTCCGCAGCACATTTGGCGGACGCGGGTGTTCAGTGCGCCTGCGTTCTTGTTTCAGGAACGGGTTCCTGGAGGAGGACAACTCGTCCCTGCTGAGGGAGGCGCTCGTCACGATGGCGTCGCGTCTCTCCGACGCCGGCGTCTCGCAGGCGCCGCTCAGCGAAATCGTCAAGTGAGTGCGAATTGCCCCACAAACCGGTTCCGCACTTGTTCACACGAAAAATTCATGCAGGCCAGATGCTGAATCACAATGTGTGCACTGGTGGATTTGTCGTGTGATGCCAGACAGCTCAGAAAAGGTCAAGGCAGCATGTTGCTTGGGTTTGCCATCGTGGAAACAGTGTGACGAACAAACCGAAAAATATAGTTCCGACGCTGACCGCGCCTCTGCTGTACGTTCACAGCGAGGCGTTCCACTACGCGGAGAAGTTCGCCGAGACGGTGTCGACGATCGGCGCGTGCGTCACGCTGCTCAAGCTGCTCGTCGTCATCGCTGCGCAGAGCGGCGCCGACCACGTGGAGCTCGACCGACGCGTAGGTCAGTAGCCGCAGAAACCGGACAAGTTTCGAACTGGCCGTCAGGACCGTTATATTTTCTTTTGCGTTGTGTGTTGGCGGAACAAGAACCTTGTAGCTTTGGTGTTGTCACTGCAACAAACGGAGATTTTTCGATCAAGAACGAGGTTGTTACCGACTGACGCGACGGACCGTTTTCAGGTCAGCTGGCGGACCGGTGCCTGAAGCGCGAGTACCACACACTAGAGGGCGCGCGAGAGAAGGGCGCCAAGTACAACGAGCACGTGCAGCAGCTGCTCACGTGAGTCCAGCTCCGTTGTGCATCTGGTCAGCAGCTCCAGCTATCTGCGTTGCTTGTGAAAAACGATGAATCACTTGAGGGCACAATCTGGACATTTCGGGCGAAATCCAGCAGTTGTGCATTGAAGGCAACTTTGGTCTTTTCGTCTGCACATGTCTCTTTCCCCGGAGGTCGATTGTTTTTCAGTACTCGTGTTCACTGTTCGTGTTGTCATCTGCTTCTGTGTGAGCGAGGGTGCGGTGACGCTGCAGGTTGTGGTGTCCGCTGCAGGTTATACATGTGCTTCGCTGCAGGTTGTACTTCACGCACAGCGAGGACGTCGTCAAGGCGATCGAGGTCGTCACGCAGGTCGGAGTCACCGAACATCTCACTGACATGGACTCCGCCACCCAGTCCTACCCGACCCTCAGCAAGTGAGACACCCGTGGTTTGGATAAGTGCTGGGCGTGAAAGGTCCTGGGGGTGTTTTTGCTGCGTCAGATTCACTTCATTCCCTGGAATATGAGCGCACGTGATTGGGGCGCCGCTTGACCTGAGACGGAACGTGGCTGAATTGTTCGGGGTCATTTGGAACCGCCCATCTGTGACTTGCAGAGGATAACCTGATCCTTTATACTTCACCAATGATCTGACCTTTGTGTGTGTGCGCGTGTGTGTGTGTGTATGTGTGTGTGATGCAGCAGTGACCGTGAGATTCTGCACTCTCGCCTTGTTTCAGAGCGACGTTCACGGTCTACTTCAAAGTGATGCTGTCTGAGCTGGTCGGCCACGTCAAGCAGATTTCAGCCGGGAAGCCCAGCGACCCTGCGGAAGTGAGCGCTCAGTTCGCGTGCAGCAGCGCGACTGTTGACTTTGTCTTGTGTGCTGTTCGTCAGTGTGTGAAGGCTTGAGGGTTGACAGCGAACATATGCCGTTGTGAGCAAGAAGCGAGTCGCTGCTTTGCACTGTGCAATCAAGAGTCAAATCACGCGGATAATAACTATTTTCTGTGACACTTTCGGCTGCAGGTGAAGGAGGAGCGTCTCAAGAACTGGACGCTCGCGGCGCACACCTTCTACGTTCTCGTCAACTTCGTCAAGGTGCTGGACAACCGCCTCAACCTCGCCGCTGTGCTCAAGGTGCGCATGCGCACGGAAACGCGTTTCATGCCAGCAACACGTGTGTGGTATAGCTCGCGCACGGTGTCACGAATTGATTAATTTTGGCGTTTTCTCCACCAAATCACACTCAATCTTTACAATTTTTTTACACAACCAAGAGGGAGTGACTACTTATCTACAATTCATTTCACACAAGAAAACAGTAAGCTGTTTTCTTATTCCAAACTAAAATAAATTTGAAGTGAGAAAAGACAAGCAAATTTATCTGGAAATTATGACATCATACAGGTATCTCCACAGCAACTGACCCAGTGAGCATGCTCAGTGATACAGTTGACCTACTGAGTATGCTCAGAAGCCACCAAAAACTGTCATGGCTGCCAAAACAGCATGAAAATCTTCCACTTACATTTTAATTTGCTTTCCTGAAGAAATATTGTATCTTCTTTGTTAGAGGTTGTTATCAAATCAGACAGGTAGTCACTCCCTCTTGGTTGTGTGAAAAAATTGTGAGGATCTGGTGTGATTTGGCAGAGAAAACACCAAAATTCATCGATTTGTGACATCGTGCATGACCTATACATGTACTGCATTTTCCACGCGCTTCGTGGTTCGCCACCAGGTGTCGCTTTATGCACACTTGGTGGTGTGGGGGCGGAGGAGTCTGGGACCAGTACCCAGGGCAGGGCCTTACTTATCCACGGGGTGGGGGGGGGGAAACTGGTGTGCCCAGTGCTAGGCCTTGGATTAGTTAGGTCCCAGGGTAGGACCGTGACCGCAACGCCAAGCACGTGGACCCGCGCGCTTTCCACGCGTAATGTTCTTGTTGGATGTCAACAGCTTTGAGCTGCTTCAGACCCGTTTTGGACTGAATGGTGTTTGTTCACACAGAACGGCAGGCTCTTCATGGAGGTGTTCCTGCGCCAGTGCATGCCGCTGCTCGACCACATGTTCAAGCGCAACTCGGAAAGCGTCCGCGCACTGCTCAAGAACGTGCAGGGAAGCACGCGCAACCTCCAGCACTACTGCAACCACTCCAAGGTCAGTGCTGCGCCCTGTGGGATAAGGGAGGCAGGGGTGTCTGTGTTGGGTTCTCCCCCGTTGCCTGTCTGTAGGGAACAGCGGGATCTTCCAAAAACAAAACAACCTTCCTGTTGTAAGTACCTTCCTTCTCAGAATAATGCCCGTCACGTGTTTCTCTCACGCGTGGGATAACACTGAACACGGATTGGAGTTTCCGTTAATGGTAGGGCATTTTCAGCTCATGTTGACTGTACTTCATGTTCAGACACAAGTCAAGAAATTCACGTTATCTGTCGCGTCGGTCTCATTAGATTTCTCAGTTTTGTCAGTGAACCACGACAGGAAACCTTTTCCTTTGCAGATCAAACAGGACACGTCGCTGACCAATCACGTGCCGCCTCTCAAGAAGTGCCTGGAGCTGTTCCTCTACCGCGTCAAGGCGATGCTGACGCTCAACAAGTGCGCGGACGCCTTTTGGCTTGGCAACCTCAAGAACAGGAACCTCCAGGTGCGCCAACACCCACCCCCCGCCATTGCCGCAGACCCCAGTTCACATCGCGTGCGGCGATGCACACGCCAACCAAGGTCATAGTACACCGAAATGTTGCAATGAGGCACACACAGTTGTGTTCACACTGTATGCACCAGCACAGGGCCGTCTCACACACGTTGCGTGACACCAACCGTCCGCTGGTGCGTGAAAGTTGTGTGTGCGCCAGCGTGTGAGGTGTGATCTGAGAGGTGAGAGAAATTGTTGGGATTGCTGGAAAGCGCGAAACTGCGGGTCGTTGGCAGAAGGAACAGTGTCGGATGCGTCCCATCATTTTCGAACTGACACATTGGGGTAGGTCTTGCACTCAGGTGCGAATTCTACCCGGGTGATTACGGTAAATGCTTTGTTCTTGAACCAGTGGGTTGTGTTTCCAGGGAGACGAGTTGTTGTCGCAGACGCCGCAGGCACGTCCGGGCAGCGACTCAGACGAGAGCTCGACGCAGGACGACGACGACGACGACAGCGATGAGGTGCGGGGAGCATGTCTGAAGTGGTGGAACCAGGCGCCACTGCCAGCACTGACGCTTCTCGTCAAAATCTGAAGATTCCCTTCAAACCGCGTGTCTTTCGCGGTCGCCGCAGTAGCCACGAAGTCAGCAAACTGGGATGCCCCTAAATTCTGATATCTTGAGGGAATGGTCGGTGTCAAGCACCACGCCCTGCTGTGAACTGAGACTTCAGATCTGATCAGAAACGTCTTGTCGTTTTCAAGTGTTTGACGCTTGCGCTGACTTTCTCTCGCAATGTACACAGTGCAGCATGGTTTGTATTTGCGAACACGTGTTCAGACACTCGGGTGTCGAGACGCAAAAACACAGCGGGAATCTGCTGCATCGAATGCTCGAACTTTCTTTGTTTTGCGCAGGGAGCTGATCAGGCGAACGGCAGGAACGGAAACGACGCAACGCAGGATTCGTCGGACGAGGAATCGTCGTCGTCCTCCAGTGCGGTTCAGTCCTACAGCGACGCCTACTGATGCGCGCACGTCGCGCATGCGTCAGAAGGTCGGTCCAGAGGTTCTCACCCTCGATCGACGAACGATGAAGCGCATTTTCGTGGAAACACCCAGCGCCATGGAAATTTCTATCGGAGTGGCAAGTGGCAAGTGACGCCATCAGTGCACATGAAAGAAAACTTCAAAAACACTTGAGTACTGCTGAAGAGCAGAGAATTTTTGTTTGTGATCGATGCATATTGGCCTCATTTTCTTCCCACGTCGCATCTGAGTTGCTGAGCGTTGTGTTTTTCTGTCAAAAGGAAAGTTGAAGTTGGCACGAAAGGAAAGTAAGTAACTTCTTGCAAGTTGCCATGGTGAATCTCTGATACCAGAGTTCGTTTGTTGCCATGTTGGACGCTGTTTGTTTGACCTGAGCTCCACGTACTTGTGACTGAAAACTTGAAACAGACTTGTTCAGGGTTGTACAGACTTTTGTTTTTGGAAACACAGCACAACTTTTCCAGGCAAACGAGTCAAAGCGCTGGCCGCTGTTCTGTTTCTTGACGAAACATTTGTTTTACTCCGCCGGGGTGGGGGTGGGGGTCGCAGAAGGAAGCGAAAAGAACTGGAAATGGAAATGTCACCCGGTGCGTTGTCTCTCATCTGAGAATCGGAGTGCGAAGCGTTCGTTGGCACAAAAAACGTGGCGACGGAAAGGTCAGGGTTCAGTTTTGAGGCGATGCACCTTTTAGTTAATGGAAGAAAGTTGTTCTGTTCTCCGAACGAAACTGTTGTCTCTTCAACAACAAAGTTCTCGAGCTGAAACTTCAAAACTTTTGAAATTGCAGGTTTTTGTCATTTCGTCGATTTTGTGTCATTCAAGAGCGTTGCGTCCTTTTTCCGCAGACGTTTTGTGCCGACACTTCGTAGACAGCGGCAGAGATCTGTACCGTTTTGTAGAACCGAGCTCAAACTTTCCTGATTTGAGTTGCAAAAGTGTTTCATTCTTGAAATCCTCAAAAAGATGTGGAAGAAGATTGTAGAAAGAACATAAGCTGTTCAGCCTAAATCGTCAAAGCTTCCATCATCTTGAACTTTTTTTCGTTTTCAAGTTTTTGAATGCTGCTTTTGTGATTAAAACTTTGTTTTTGTCAGCAGTCTTGTTCAGCATTGAGGGTTTGAGATTTGGGAAGCAGACAAAGAACGCTCGCGCAAGTCAGGCTTTTAAAGAACGCTCACGCAAGTCAGGCTTTTGCCACAAAAAAGGCTTACAAGCACAGCTGCACTATGCAACATCCAGAAATCGAAAATGCACTTCTGGTACATTCGTCCCCTCAGCGAGAACTGAGGTCTGAGGATCCCTTCAAATGTCCTGGAGTCCACTTCGTCTTGACGCAAGCAGGGTTGCTTCGCGCGCGATGTCAACAAACGTCTTCTTGCTGTTCAATAACCCGTTGTCAAGGCAACAGCGCGTCGCTGTGGACGCTTCGCGCCGTCAGCGTCGATTCGGCGCCGACTGACTTTTGGCGCCGGAAGTTGCTGGGGGCGGAAGAGAGGTCGGTGATGGCGACGACTTCGCCTCCACCGGAGGGCGCCATGCAGCTCTCGTGCCGGAAGTGGTGCGATACGCACAGCACCTGAACGTGAGAAAGATCACTTTGTTGGTGCTCGTGTCTTTGCTGACGTGTGCATTGTCAGAGTTTCTTGGATTTGTCATGCGGAACAGGGTGGTCTTAGGACGGAAAGAAATCACGCGAGCTGAGATCACAGCTTGTGGCCACGTGGTTGTGCAAGAAACATCCAGCGGAACACAGTGTCTGCGTCCAGTGCTTGGTTCCTCAGAAAAGTTTGTAGTCTGTTGCCCTTAACAACATGCTCCGAACTTCTTCAAATTGAACAAACCCACAAACTCCACCCACTCAAACAGAACGCGCACGCACCACGTAAACAGCGATGAGGAGCCCAAGCAGCGCGCCAGCGATCACGTCGGACGCGTGGTGCCGATTATCGCTCAGGCGCGAGACGATGACGTACACGGCGAGGAGAGCGACAACGACCTGCGCGAGCGACTTGAGCAGCACCGAGAAGGTGATGGTCAGACGGTCCTCGATGTAAATCTGCAGAAAAGGTGCAAACGCGTTTGTCAGCCCCGTTCTTTCGTTTCGCCTGACTGTGCATCATACGCAATGCAATTGGTTCACGTGGACCTCGTAGGAAAATCAGGGACACAATTCACAACAGTTCGGTGACAAGTAAGCCGTCGTCTTGCAGAAGCCATTCGGAAAGGACCCCTCCACACTTCAGACTTCATGCCCATTGGTCTGCCCATTGCAAGCTGCCTTGGGTTCGAGGAGTTCTGCACAGAGCGAGACGCCACGTGACCGGGACGCATGCGCACCACGAGGAAGGCGGCGGCGTACGCGACGAGGCTGGCGTGTCCGGACGGGAACGAGGCTCGCGCGTCCGCCTCCTCCTCCGGCGTCACGTCGTCCGCGCACGTCACGTCAGCGATGTACTTGAAACTGAGACGCAGAAAATTCAATTTTGTAGTTTGCGATGCACCTGTTTGAGTGACATGCAGGGCCAGTCATCTTGACAAACCAAGGACACAAATCAAGCGAACATTCCCTGGGCTGTTGCTTGTTTTTTAGTGCAAATGTGTGAATGAAAACTGAGCAGGTTCCAACAGGGGAAAAAACCTTCGCGTCTTGCACAGAAGGGTCGAGTCGCACCCAGACGCAGACCACGCCCCAATATGGTCTTCCAACGCGTACAAATTTGTCAACGCGATCGAGACGCAGCCAAGAGATGGTTCTGGGATGTCCTGTCAAGCCAAATCGTTATGTTTGGAAACAAGATCCCGTGCAGGCAGGTGGTCACTGCTCAGCACGGCTCAGCACCTGTTTCGCAAGTGGGATTGGGGTATCGCAGAACGATCGCCAACACAACAGAAGCAGGCGCCGCCCACGTCCACCTGCGTTCACGAGCAGCACGTCGCACCTGTTGGCGGGGTCGGTGCAGTTGTAGCGCGCGAGGTCGGGTCGGCACGTCTCGAGGAAGTGCGGCCGGAGCCGCCCGACGAGCGTCTTGAGCGTCATGGTGACGAGCAGCGTCAGCGCCGCGCCGTACACGAACATGCACGTCTGACGTGGAGAGGGCGCAACGTGAACAAGGTCAGTTTCACGATTTCTGAGCTGTTGCAAAAACTCCCGATCACGTGACCAGAGTTGCGTCGTCGTTGGTCGCACCCCGTGCTATGCGAGTGGTGGACCGACCATGAAAGGCGCAACACGAGTTAATTGGGTGGAATTGGCGTCCGGGGCTCCTTTCAGGTTCTGGGTCAACGCGAAGGACTCTGTCTTTTCATGGAAGGGCGTGCCAGTTCCCCTCGGAAATTAAAGAAGGACTCTGTCTTTTCATGGAAGGGCGTGCCAGTTCCCCTCGGAAATTAAAGAAGGGACTCTGTCTCCACCAGGGACAGTTCTTGAGGTTCTTCGGTTCACACTCACCAGTTTGAAAGAAGAGATGAGACACTGTCGCAACCGCCCGCTGCAGTTTCTGCCCTGGATCACTTTGCTGTACAGCTCCAACAAGACGATCTGCATGGAAATTGCGCATCAAAGGACGACGACGCGCCGCTGGCGTCAGAATGATGAGAAAAGTTCCTGAACTTTTCACAGCAGAAGAAAAGTCCCTGGAATTCAAGGTTGAGACAGGGCCACAAAGTGCAGAGCCTCACGTCAATTTCCAATCCTTTTGAGGGTTCACAGGGACCTAGTGGTGGTAAATATCTCAGCGTCGTGCCCTTGTGCAAAACTTGTCTTGAGTTCTTGACAACCGGTGGAAAAACACTCAGGAATGGACCAGGTGCGTCGCTCGCACTTATTGAGATCCCAGGACCGCGCGTGGTGCCCGTCGCTCCGTTGTGTTTGACCGCGGAGAACCAGTTGGACCAGCCGAGCACTCACGGTGGCGGTGGGGATGAAGACGGCGCAGAAGAGCAGCTGTTTGTCGGACACGGTGTCGGCGCGGCCCGGCAGCGCGACGCTCACGTCGCCGCAGAAGACGCCGCGTCGCGTCGGACGCACGAACGTGTGCAGCACGTACACGAGCCCGATCACTGCAACACGACAAACTCACCCAGGCCCTGGGAACCCTGGATACGCAGTGCCACACAACCTCACACCAGGGCACTGCGCATCAGGTGTGATCACTCCATTAAGGGTGTAGATCTAGCCACAACATGGGCTCAGGAGACCTATCAAAGCAGTGACTTTTCCTCTGACTGCAAGACTGCCGGACGAAGAGTTGGAAGCAACACCCGCATGATGAAGTCACCTTCGTGTGAGACTCTGCCTCCCATTTTGTGAGGAACAGCAAGTACCTGGACCAGGGTCTCAAGAGTCAGGTTCCTGTGCGGGGATGGGCATGGGAAATCCTGGTCAAAATCCCATGTTTAGAGAAAGGCCCATGCACGTGTTGCAGAGCGTGACTCACGCCTTTCGAGTCTCCAGCCACAGGCATTTTCTCCTTCCGCTTTGCTTGTCCACAAGATTCTTGGCTTGCATTGAGCATTTTGAACAAAATGCTTCAGGGTTGAGAGATTCGTTGTGGGCAAAATTTCCGGCTGAACGTGTTTTGACCCAATGCACGGCTGTGAGAAGATCAGAACTCACCGACTACGTAGATGAACCCATCAAAAACGACCTGCACAGCGATGGCGACGTTGCTCTTTCCCTGCGGCTGCGCCATTCTTGTGTGTAAATGCAGTTCCTTTCCTTGTGTTCTGTTTGGGCTCAAGATTGAAACATACTTGGCTGTGCCATATCAACATTGCATTTGTGTACTCCAGATCTAAATTTAGACTGATGACAAAGCTCAGATCTCAGTTCTGTAGTCCAGCAAGTTTTGCCGTGATTTTGAAATTTCTGTATGCATGGTTGCCGAAACATTTTTGCCTTCGTTTTTTCACAATAACGGTGACAAGGAATTGGAAGACACGTGACTTCATGTTGTCTGAAATTTCGTGCTGTCTGAGGATTTTTAAGGCTCGATGAACTGGCATGAAACGTGCACTACGACTTGAACAAGCGTTCTGCGAACACTCCGTGTAGCGGCTTTGATAAGGACACGTGTCACAAAAGCATTTCTCCAAAATGGGATCGCAATGTAGGACTGCGTGCACGAAGGATGTTGGTTTTGTTTGTTTCGTTGCGTTTCATATTGCAGACGTGATGGTTTTCTGATTTTCTGCAGGCGCTTTAATATTGAAAGCGGGTGATCTCCAGGGGATCCATTGCAAAGCTTTTCCTGCAAACAAGGAAACGAGATGAACCTGCATGCGCTGCAAGTTGGGAAGGCAACTTCATTTTCAGAGTTTGGAGGTTTATTTGCCAAGAGAACACTGATCCTTGAGTTGAGTCCCTCTGTTCTGCCTCCGCGCGTTCAGATCAGGTTCCCCTGTGTGGTGTTCATGCTTCCGGCAGCAGGTTGTGGATGCGAATCAGTCTCGCATCTGCTTCTTTCGCAGAGGTATTCTTTTACGCTTCGAGGCCAAAACAAGGAACACACCAGCATTCGGAAGGAAGAGTTGCGCAGCAAAATCCTCAAAAGGGGACCACGGGGATTCGCACATGTCGATGAGAGATCGAACAGGGCTGCGCGCTTGGTTGGACAGAATCAAATGTGATATTTTGAGACACAGAAGCAGATTCTACGAAGGGTGCACCTGCGAGAGCTCAGAGGCGAGGTTTAGCACGGCCTTTCTCCAGAAAGGTACGGTGCCCCAATTGTCAGATCAGTGGTACAAAAAACCAAACTTGCCCTGAATTTGCACTGAGAGCCAAATCAATACTGTGTCACTGATCAGGTGATTGGGGCACAGCTAGACCTCTGTAGTGTCTGCTGGCGCAACATGCATATCATGCACTTCTGACTGAAAGCATTGGCCTCGAAAAGTGAGATGTTCGCGCTTCAAATCTTGAACAATTACCGGTTGTCCTTCAGAAGATCGACTCTGTATTTCGTCATTTCGCTTGAGAAGGAGCACAGGCTTTAAGGTTTCTAACAAGAACGCCAGTGGGCCAAATCCACCACACCAACCGGTGGGGTTAGATCCACCAACCACTTGTGGGGCCAGATGCACCACACCAACTGGTTGTGGCAGATTCACTAAACCAACTGGTGAGGCTTGATTCAACCCACCTTCTGGTGGAGCCAGATCCACCACACCAACTAGTGGAGCTAGCACCCTGACACTGGTGGAACAGGGTTGGGGGGCAAATCCAACATGTCATATGAGGACCAGATCGACACAACAAGGGCAGATTCACCACACCAACTGGTGGAACCACACCAACTGGTGGGGCCAGATTCACCCCACCTCCTGGTGGGGCAAGATTCACCACACCGACTGACAGTGGGGTCAGGTGCACCACACCAACTGGTGAGGCCAGATTGACCACACCAACTGGTGGGGCTGGATTCACCACCCCTAGTGGAGCCAGCACCCTCAAACCAACTGGGAGAACAGGGTGGGGGGCACATCCAACATGTCATACACAAGGACGAGATCGACACACCAAGGGCAGATCCACCACACCAACTGATGAAACCAGATTTACCACACCAACTGATGGAACCAGATTCACCACACCAACTGGTCGAGCCAGAACCACCACACCAACAGGTGGAGCCAGAACCACCACACTAACAGGTGAGACCAGATTCACCACACCAACTGGTGGAGCCAGAACCACCACACCAGAGACCCTGAGCTGAGCGTGTAAGGATTTGTTGAAGGGAGTAATTGCTGAAGTGCAAACTTCGCATTTCTGTACTGAGCCGTGATTAAAGTCGGATTTTTCAACGTTTTCAATTTCTCGTTTGCTTGAGGGTGCTCATTCAGATTCTGATCAATGAAGCGTCGTTTCAACACGACATTGTACTTTTGAAGGAGCACTGAGGCGTCAGGGTTGGGTCTTTTTCACGAGGGTGGTTCTCCAATCTCATCGAGCGGTTTCCCCAGACTGAGGTGCTTGACGCACCCTGACGTTGATCACTATCTTCTGTCATCGCTTCTGAAGCTGCGTGAACAACCTTCATAATGCCGAGCAACAGGCGACGGGAAAATAGACGCGGTTTTCTGCTCCATGTCACTGCCCCGCATCGTTTCATTCCATCATTGGCTTCGTTTGGTTTCTTGCTTTGTTCACACAAGGTTGACACAAAAATTACAAAAGCACTCGTAATCTGGAAGAGGTTTGACTCTCATCATTGCAACATCCTCGAGCAAAATCCAGGAGTCAGAATCAAACCTGTGTGACGCAACATGGATGTGAACACAAGCATGGCTGAACTCGGGACCACGGGAGAGTGGTACAACCTCACGCTGGTCAACACAACGTTCCCGGCCGTGGACACGACAGGCTCGGCGGCGGCGGCGGCGGCGGCGGAGGCGGAAGCGGAAGCGGGGAAGCCGCAGTGGAGGCGGATCCTCGACATCATCCAGATCATCGTGCTCAGCTGGGGCGTCGTCACCAACGGCGTCACCGCCGTCTGCTTCCGCAAACAGTCCGCAGGTTTGTGCACAGGCGCTTTGCCACTTGCCTTTTTACACACGCCGGTCTCATGGAACCGGCGTGTGTTATGCAATGGTGATAGGTTTCGTGTTGTGGTCGGACCCCCCTCCCTCCCCCTCCCCCTGGGTTTGAAATTTTCAGTCTTGAGCCCCCCCCCTCCCCCGGTTTTGGACTTAACAATTTTCTGTCTGGAGCACACATCTCAACTGTGACACAGCGTGTGTCTTCACCGCCAGGTGATCTTGTTTATGGTGTAATGCGGTGCTCGGAAATCGGGTTTCAAGGTGGATCCACTCAAGGGGACGCGACAGATTGCAGCGCAAAGTCAAGGGTGAGGCAACAAAATTTTCTGGGTTTTTGCTGGTAAAGAAGGGTCAAGCTCTGGTTGGTTTTACGCACGGTGGACTTGTCATGTGGACACAGATGGGGTGGACCCTTAGCCAGAGGGGTGTCTGAGGAGTCTGAGCCAGAAAAGTCTTCGAAAAAACCGAAATGTAAACTTTTGGCGTTGTGCAGTCAGAGACATTTCTAACTCACGCAAGTTTCTGCCAGCGAGCAGGTATTTTTGACAAAGCTACCGTCCGTTCTTTTGTTGTTTCGTGTCTACGTTTTGCTTCAACTCTTTCATATTCTTCCGACTTTTGATTCTTTTGTTTGAAAGTGTACACCTACGCAAACTGCGGTTTCAAGAAACGCTTTTGTGCTTTCGAATGTCAGTGGGAAAGAAGATTCGTTTTCCTTTGCAAAGGAAATAGCTCATTCTGTGTTCTGAGACACATGTGGGTGAAATTTCGCCGCTGAACAAAATGCAGGTATTTTATCTTTTTCAAAACGGAAAAACCCCATTGTTACAACGTGCGCGTCTCTTCTGTTGCAGGGTTTTCCCGTCAGATCCAGCTGCTGTTCGAGCACCAGTCGTGGGCGGACTTCCTGAGCTGCCTGGTCGGGTTCCTCACTGTGGTGCTGCCCACATACTGGTCCCTCGGCCAGTACCATCTCGACTACGTTCTCTGCTACCTGTGGCACGCCCAGGTCCTCTACTGGGTCCTCGCCGCCAACTCCTACTACGGACTTGTCATCATCGCCTTTGACAGGTGTCTCTCTGTCAGATCTTCTCTCACAGAATTCCCACCTTTCTGCTGCTGTCACTGCAGATCTCTGTGTGTGTCTCAAAAGTTTAACTGTGGGACTTTGATTGATTGAATTGTGGGACTTTTTTTGGAGTGAGCTCTGCAGAAGCACACGTGCACTCGTGCCAAGGAGCATCAGTCTCCCAAAGCACCAATTATGCAATACATGACTCATTTTACAAAACTTCCTTTCGGGAAACACCGGTGACTTCAATATCAACACAGATTCTGGTACAGACAAGGAAACCAAGACACTTTTGAGCCAGACATCTGAAATTCCGGCCTCAGCACAAAAAGCGAAACATTCAGGCCTGGTGAATAGTTGACCTTGGTCCCGCTTCCTGTGTGGCACCCAGGTACATGTCGGTGTGTCGGCCCATGACGTACAAGGCGCTGACGGTGCGGCGGCTGCTCGCGATCCTGGGCGTCAGCTACGCCCTCAACGTGCTGTTCGTGTCGCCGCTCGCGCTCTACGTCAAGATGGACGGCGAGACGTGCGTGCCAGGCAACACCATCAAGGGCGAGCGCGGCGTCCACTTCGGTAGCGTGGACACACACACTCACACAGACCCACACCCACACACACACAAGCGTGGACACACACACACACACACACACACACACACACGACGACGACGACGACGACATGACGACGACGATGGTGATGACTGTTTGTCTTGTGAAGGCTCAGGCATACGCTCGTACTCACGAAAAGCACGCGCACACATGCACACACGCGCATACACCACATGTCTTGCTCAGGCGCACACACGTACACGCACACACATACGGTTGTCCCAGCAAGTGCACGATCGACGATTTTTTGGGTCACAGTCTTTGCTCTTATCTGGAAACAGCCCCTCTGTCTGTGCTTCTGAACCTTTGCTGTCACAATAACAAGGCTGCGGTGACGATAGAGAAAGAAGAAAAATAAAAAGGGAAAACACTCAGAGAGAGAGTTAGAGAGAGAGAGATAGAAAGAGAGAGAGAGACGACGTTTCTACTCTTGCCTGAGTTCTGAATCGTCTGTGTCTGGCTTGGATCGAGTCCGATGTTTTTTATTTGTATTGCAGTGAAGGCGCACGCCGTCATCATGACGCTGTACGAGTACGTCGGGCCCTGCGTCTACTTCTTCGTCTTCTACGGACAGGTAAAAGCAGTTATTTCAGTAGGAACCCCAGGGGCCTGACCCTTTGTGTTTTTCGTTCAAGTGGTAAAGCAGTGACATCTCATGTGGACTGTGGTTCCAGCGGGGAGCGAGGTGCCTTGGCTCCTGACGCCGACAAAACCGCCAAAATTGTTGTTGCTCTTCTTTTTGCGGGTTCAGTTTTTAAACTTGGACTCCACCTCAAGAAGATGCTGAATCAGTTTTCTATGAACCTGTGCGTCGCAAAGAAGAGAGCCTCGGACTTCAGGACTTCGTCAGGTCGTTGGTCCTGGGTCTCGGTGTCACCCATTGTTGTTCCAAAACGAGGCTTGAGAATGGCTGCTTTACTGTTTACCGCAGGTGATCTGGACGCTGAAGCGCAAGAAGGAGACGTCTGCGGTGGAGGGGTCGGCGACGGTCGAGAAGGCGTCGGCGCAGATCATGAAGGCGGCCTTCGCCGTCACCGGGCTCTTCATGTTCACCATCGGTACACACACGCACACACACGCACACACACGCGCACACGCACACACACTACACGGCACACCACACGCACACGCGCCTACACACACCACAAACCCCACACATACGACACGCACACACACGTACTCTCTCGTGCACGCACATCATATGCACACGCCTCACAAACGCGTTATTTTGAAACAAACACAGACACACACACACAAAGAGTCACAAGCACACATGCACACTTCGAGACCACTCTCTAGATCCAGATTCAAATGCAGTTCTTGCTGAAAACAAGGAACAAGACACCAACGTCAGTGTATCAGTGTATTTCTGTCGCCAGGCTGGGCGTACGGTTACTACGTGTTCGGCGTCCTGGAGATTTGGTGGACATTCGAGTTCAACTCTCCGTGGCAGCAGATAGACGTGCTCATGTCGTCCATCAACTCGTCCGCCAACCCGCTGCTCTACTACGTGCTGATGCCTCGGTTCCGCCGCGCCCTGCGCCGCCTCCTCCCGCGGCGCTGCGGCGGTCGCGCCGGGAGGGTCGCGCCGGGCAGCGACGCCACCACCAGTCAATCGGCCAAGACCCAGACGAGCATCGGGGACTGAGGGTGCGGACACACTAAAGCGCGACGCATTGTTGCGTCGTGCTGTCATATTGTGCTGTTGTGTCACCCCATTGGGTCAGCATTGGGCTGCTTTTGCATCCCCCTAACTGCTCCCAGAGTGGTTGGAGCAACACAACAGCAGCCTCTATACAAATCCAATTGGGCGATGCCACAGCATGACTCGACAGCACGACACTGGTTGCTGCGTCGCTGGCAGTGTGCTCCCAGCCTGAGGGTGAACAATCGTCTCAGGGGGCGGCACCTGTAGCGGCAGTTGTGACGCGGCGAGGTTCGCATCGGGAAGTGACGCCACCACTAGTCAATCGTTGTGGGACTGAGGATGAGGTCAAGGGCAAGGAGAGCGGGGGCGCGGCGTCACCCTGACGGCGAAAGGTGCGGCGGGGGTCGGGGCAGGAGCCATCACCACTCAGACGCGTGTGCAAACAAAAGATCCCAAAGACAGACCTTCACAACCAATTGCAACGACCCGCATGGCAAGGAGCGTTTTTTCCGAGGTAACGCACTTGACAAAAACAGTCACAGACGAAACACGTCAGTATGACACAAAATTAGGAATTAGAAGCAACAATCCTCACAAGTAGAACACAGCAACAAGGAGTCCGTGAATTAGGTCTTTTCCTTGAGTATTCGCTTCATGGCTCTCAGGATCTTAGTTCCCACGATCTCCTCGACTTTCCCCGGCTCCTCCTTGATGATGGTGGTCAGGTTCCGCGCCGTGCTCTTCTCCTGGGTCGTGTTGAAGTAGATCAGCGGCTTCAGTTTGCTGAACATGTGAACTGCACCTTCTGTTTTCGTTCTTGTGGCAGCCTCCCTCAATGTCTGTGGATAAACGAAAGAGGTCGGACACTCGTACATCGACGCATTTTCCATGTTTGTGCTCAGGGTCACGGCTGCAACCGAGGTGTGGTGGAGGGGTGGCAATCCGGCAAAGTACACATTTGGCGTGTGTGTGATTGAGGTACGCGTGTACAGGAAAGAGAACACGATTAAAACACAACAAAAGACCACGCAACAAACTCAAAGAAGAGACTTGGGTCTCGGTCATTTTGGGTTCAGACCAGAAACAACCAAGTCCCACATGACATAGCAGGGATTTCCCTGGAAACACCACCCTGAGCCCTAAAAAGAGCCATTTTGGGTTCAAATTGAGATGGCCAGGCACTCAACAAAGTTTAGAGTGGCTTTTGCGGAAGGGTTTCTGTTTTCTTCATGTGAACTTAAAATGACCAGACACCCGTGTCTCCTGGTTGGGGGTATGTGACCATTTCTTTGCACCCTTGCACCCATTGTGCTCCCCTTCCGCCTGCTTCTTCTGTTACCTGGGATTTTTTTTTCGTTTTTGCACACAAAGCATTCAAAAAGTCGGCTCAGCCCCTCCCTCGTGGGAGTCGTACCCTGTCCCAGCTCCATGAAACGCCAAGATTCCCCCGTGAACAAGAACATCTGACCGAGTGAGACGCGGAAGGAGGGCGGGGAAGGGTGCGGGCGGGCTCACCTTACTCGCGCTGAACTCCTCCCACAGACCCAGAAGCTTCGTGTACCCGCTGCCGTAGAACACGAGTAGCTCTTCTCCGGGTACGATGGCGCGCTTTGTGCGGTACCATATCCTTCATCACGTGCGTGGGGAAGTAAAGAAAGAGTTGAAGCAAGCAAGAGTCTTCGCACCACGTGGTGTCCTCCACAAACTTGTGGTCTCAACTCAAAACCTGCTTTTCATCGTCGTGTGTGAACACAGAACAGGGAGCAATTTGTAGTGGCGTGGTTTAGCAAATACGTCCGGTCCTTTTCCGACGTGCTTCAATTGGTGACACAGAAACTATTTGGCCCCTTGTCGTAGGTACTCAATGCAAATTCAGGGCAAAGTTGGCTGTCTGTGGCACCGATCTGGCAGTTGGGGCACCGCACGTTTGGAAATTAAGGCCTTGCTAAACTTCCCAAATGTTGATGTAAAGGGAATAACGTACGTGTCGAGGCACTGACAGGGAGCCACGTTTTGCTCGAACACGTTCCTAGGGGTGTTGACGAAGCGAACCCAGTTGGACGTCTCCAGAGCGCGAGCGTCCACGCAGCGCAGCTGGTACAACCCGCGGTACGTCTGCAACAGTGGGGAGTTTTAGCAACACGGTCCGTAGCCGCAAAACGTACACGTAGCACGCAGCTTGCAGATGCAACTCCCCTATTTAGGAAGAGTCCACAGTTGACTTGACAACAATTTCTTGAGTCAGAAACCCATCTA
>JAAUXT010069793.1_pt1 | contig 40923 bp, 49 predicted proteins | sample 7278171 | NCBI WGS metagenome assembly JAAUXT01 (sample SAMN14350112, study PRJNA611818) | marine sediment metagenome | isolation source: surface marine sediment (1.8m) | place: French Polynesia: Moorea | collected 2018-08
CAAATCAGAACAACTGAAATTTCCTCAAATCACCGCGAGCTCCATGGAGCTATTTTTTCGCGCATTTCAGTCCCAAAACCCAAGGTGGGTGTGTGAAGGTGCCTTGTTGTCAATAGGAGTTTTCAACGCGAAGACAGGTTGCGTTTTTTCAGTGTGTTGTGTTTGGGTGATTACGGTTATTGTTCGTTGTTTCAGGCTGGACTGTTTGTCACAGCGACCACAGCGCCACCTCGCAGCTCGTGTCCCTCGTTTCATATTGAACCAGACAAGAGCGAAATTTAGCTCGTGCACGTGTTGCGGAGAAGCTGACGTCGTTGTGCCCTTTCGTTGGACATCATGGACAAACGCATACTGCAGAACGAGTGCTCGGCGACACAAGCTCGGGCTGTTGGCTCTTGATTTTGTTTGAAAATAATGGACAAACTCACCACACGACTCGTGTCACGGTGCAGGGCGGATCTCTGAACATCAGTGCCGAAACTTGGTTTGTGAAGAAAGAGACGCGGAAACCTTGGGCTCGGACAGAAGGAAACCATGGATGTTGGAATTGAGGAGCCGGTTGCTCGAACCGGCGGAGGTTTGGAGCCGGCTGTTGGGACCGGCGATGGAAGTTACGAGCGTCGCTGGGAGGCTGTTGACAATGACTCGGAGTCTGTCTCAGGTCAGTACATCTGAGAGTCGGGGGCTCAAGACCTCGGTTTCAGCCGCCATGAGACCTTTGAATGCTCAGGGGATATTTTGTATTTTGGTGTCCCAGCTTCAACTTCAAATGTTCAAAAGAGAAACAAATTTGCATCTTTGGCACTGAATACTCAAAGAGAGATCGCTTACTGTTCCAGGGGATTTTGGTGGGGGCAGAGACGAAGGCGGAAACAGGGCACAAAGCAATTGTTTCTACCTTTTCCCTTTTCCTGGTTCCAGATGGCACGCTTTCCCCGGGTGAAATCGGGGAGACAGAAACAGCGGATGGGAGCGAACCGAGCGACGAGAACAGAGGACCAGGGCTGCCTCCAACAACTGCTCAAGGTTCGAAGGAAATTTTTCCAGTTTCTCATTCAGAGACACGAAATCACCCAGTTTGTCGGCCCAAAATTTCACCCTCGTTTGTGTGCAAAACCCTTCGTTTTTTCCCTTTTTGTGTGCAATGCGCACCCGCCGAACTGCTCCGTACCACAGTGAAGGCAGCGCAATACTTGAAATCTATTTCTCATCAAACTTCCTGTGTAGACGTGTGTGGTCTCCATGGCTGCAGCGTTCCGCTGGTCTCTATTGTCGAGTCTGTATTTGCTCTTCGATTCGGTGGGACACAATGTTCTGTACGATCCGCAGGGACTGATCCAGGTTCTGGCTCAGGGAAGCCCCAACCCCCTGGGGAGGGCGATTTCAACTTTCAAAATTTGACATGTGATTTTGGTTGTGGCTGGGGCCCAGTTGCCCCAGGCCCCATGAATCCTGGCCTGGGAGCACATCAGTTCAGGGACCCTGACTACATCAGTTCCAGAATTGTGCTCAGGGATGCTTGGTGTGCACCTCTTCATTTCGTGTCCATGTTCAAAGGCACACATCACACACGGATGAATACGGTTCCTTCTCAACCCCCAGGGCCGCGTGACGCGAGTGCGGTGCTGGCGTCCATGTTGTCCCGCATGACGACTGGCGAGAACGGTCCAGCAGCGCGGGACGGAGGTCTGGGCTCCCCGCGGCCGGGGTCGGTCGGAGAGCGGCCGGGGTCGGTCGGAGGCTACCCGGAGGACATGTTCCACCCCGCCCTCACCGAGGACGAGAAACACCACTTCGAGTGCGCTATCTGGTGAGTCAAGGAAGGGCATGTTCAGGATTTCGGTCAATTTAGCCAAATTGAACTCTGACAAACTGTCACAAAACTTAAATATTCTTTGTGCCTGTGGGGCAGTCTGGGCACACGGACAGTCTGTGGATGTGTTCTGTTTTTTAACAGGAGCAGAATGTTCAAAATGTCAAAACACAGAAAGAACCTTCGCACTATGAACTGTTCGTTCAAACCATTGCGCTCAAAGATGGGTGGAGTGCACATGTGCAGGGTGTGGGCAAAACTTGAGTGAACACGGCAACGATGTGTACGTAGACGTCTGAAGTGCGGGAAATCTGTTGACAAACTGACTGAGTTTTTGAAATCGATGAAAAGCTTGTGTCTTCACATCAATATCCGAGTACTGAGCTTCAGTGTGCTCCAACTGTGGAACCAGTGTTTCAAAACGCTCAGGTTCAGGCTCGCAAAGTGAGATGGAAGGGTGGATCCAGGATTTGGCTGAGAGGTGGTGAGCATTGGAGGCCTGAGTTCAACTTTGAAAAATTATGCACCTGTGATACAGATTACAGGAGGAAATAGATTTATTCAGTAGGTTGAGGGGGCTAGCCCCCTTGGACCCCTGGATCTTCCCCTGATCCCTGGAAAACAAAACACCCCCCGCAATTTTGTGCTGTGGTGCAAATGTTTTCATTCTTGCGTGCCAAACTTCCACCAGTCGCCCCTCCCCCTGTGGAGTCGTCCGTAGATCCTGTGTCCGCCCCTGCGTTACACTTTGGACGGAAGTGAGGAGAGTCAATTGAACATTTCGCTGGGAGGCGCCTCTGTTGATCGTGAGGAGCGGCGCACTCGACGACTCCGGTGTTGTTCGGTGTCTTGGTATCGATGTACGGCAGATTCACATCTGTGTACTCAGAGTCGGGGCACGGTTGTTTTTTTTTTTAAATCAAAATTGAAAGCTTCACTCGCCAAAGTTTGTCATGAAACTTACGTACTACTGAGGGGGCGTGGTGGCCCCCACTTGGTCTCGCCCCTGGCCTAGCCCCGGCCCTGGTCCTGACCCTGGCCCCAGCCCCCAGTGTACAGCCCTAACCCCAGGCCTGCCGCCGCCCCAGCCCTGGCCCTGGACCTAGACCCCTCGGCCCCGGCCCTCGCACCATGTCCCCCGATCAAACAGCAGGCCACACCCCCTCATTAGGCCTGGGGACCTGGTCCACGCGGGTCCTGACTCTGTTGGAGTTGAGGGGATGTCGTCTGTTCCGAGGGGAGGTTTGCTGGTAAAAACACCCTGTGGACCCTTTGCCTGAGAAATACAAGCTCATCGCAGGTGAGGGACCATTTGTCGAGGTTTTCGCAATTTGTCAGGCTGAAATCGAAGTTTCTGAAACATTGCCTCAAATATGCAAACAAACACACAATCGAAGTCAATGCTTCTGATGTGGTTACTCAGTTTCGCATCGATTTATTGATCTGTGAACGATGTCGACTTCATCAATATCGTATTAGCCCCAACTGGTTGATATCCACTTTGCGACAATTGAACCAGAAGTGCTTCTATTGGATGACAACAATTCGTTTCAACGGTGGATCCAAGGGGGCGGGGAGTCGATTTCCCTGAAAGCTCCAAAAAGTTTTGTTTTGTTTCGTAGTTGTGCGCCACAGGCGCCGAATGTTGTCATTTTCCAAGTTGAATTGGCCCCTAAGGGATTTGTCTCCTTGACCAGTTCCCGAACCTGTCCCTGACCTTCTGACCTCGAGTCTCGTTCTCGTCGCAGCCTCCAGGTGGCGCGGGAGGCGCGGCAGTGCGCGCGCGGACACCTCTTCTGCGACGCGTGCATCCTCGTGTGGGCGCTGAGCGGCGGCGCCGCCAGGGCGCGCTGCCCCGTGTGTCGCTCCCCCGGACACTACAGGTGAGAGTCACTACAGGTGAGAGTCACTACAGGTGAGAGTCACTGCAGGTGAGAGTCACTACAGGTGAGAGTCACTACAGGTGAGAGTCACTACAGGTGAGAGTCACTACAGGTGAGTCACTACAGGTGAGAGTCACTACAGGTGAGAGTCACTGCAGGTGAGAGTCACTACAGGTGAGAGTCACTAAAGGTGAGAGTCACCACAGGTGAGAGTCACTGCAGGTGAGAGTCACTACAGGTGAGAGTCACTACAGTTGAGAGTCCCCGGACACTACAGGCGAGAGAGAGGCCTCGACTTTCTCATTCTCAGTCTCAGTTCAGTTCTTGTCTCTTCGTGTGCGCTAGTGGCTCTTCGGGTGTGCCACTGGTCACACAGGTGAAAGCCCCCAAACACTGTCTGAAGTAGGGAAAAGCAAATATGAAACCAAAGGTCCAGGAAGAACACCCGAAGTGTGGGGGTCCTCCTGGCACCCACAGAAACGCGCGTTGTGTTCCGAAATTCAGTCCACGCACAACAATATGGTAGATCTGCTGCAAGTCTTCACTCAACCGGAAGTTGAATGTTTCAGACGAGCGGAGGAGGCGCAGAGGAGCCTGTCGGTTCGGATGGTGCAGTGCCCGTCCCCCGGCTGTCTGTGGACAGGGACGCTCGGAAGGTACCTCGTTTCACGCACTCATGTGGTTCCCGCACCCCAAATTTTACACGAGTTTGTTTTGTGGCACAAGATCCTTTCGTGGAATCAGGGCACCAATGGGGCTCTCTAACTGGAGCCCTCAGCCAACCGCCGAGAGAAGAAATCCCTCCTCAATTTTGCGCCGCACTCACACAATGGCACCATTCTGTTGATGTCTGTTTTGAGTTCACAAAGACATGCGCAAATTTGCGCAAGGGCTGAACGTGTTTTGTGTCGCAGTCGGTCGCACGCAGCGAAATGGCTTCTGAACGGGTCATCATCTCGTGTCCTCCAGGTACAAGGTTCACGACAGAACCGAACACGGTCGACGTCGAGGTGAAGACGAACGTTCTCTTGATCCCGACCCGGATGCGGAGGGCGTCTCTTACGTCATGCCTCGTCTGGACGTGGACCCAGCAGCCTCACCGGAATCAGCGGGTCGCTTCCTGCCCAGAACCGGAAGGAGCTACGACACCATGACAGGTACTGTACTGCGATTTCTTGTACGCACAGGGCCCTGAAACTTCGCACTTGGACCTTCACCTTTTACATACACAGGCGCGTCGCGTGGTAAAACATGGGCGGCACTGACCACTTGCAGCTGAGCTTGTGCAATGGCCATTTGGGGAAAGCGCACAACAAACTTTTATCCACAGGCACGTTTGAGGCAGAACAAATCTTTCTTCCTTTGTCTGTTCAAGAGCACCACCAAATGCAACAAATGTTCGTGGGCTTCGGGGAGCGACTCGAGCGACGGCGCAGACACATCGAACACGCCCACGCGGAGCAGGAGGCGCAGCGCGGAGAGCGCATGCGCGAAGTGGAGACGCTGGGACGCCGCCTCGACAGCGTCTCCTCCAATCTGAAGCGTCTCCTCGACAACATGTCACGTGACTCTCAAAGGTGAGTTGCATATTTTGAAATGGGAGAATGTGAGGTTGTTGACTTGCGACATCCTCGGCGACACAGAACAAAACTTGAGTCTTTCTCCCAGTTTTGACCTTCCCCGCCCCACGCTCATACTTCGGGTGCTCCAGCACTCATCCCGAGGATCTTGGCACACACACCCCAACCCAGTGAAAGAACATTGTGCCCTGGAAGCCCTGACCTGAGCACAAAAATGCCCAATGCTTTCCAGACACCCTCAAACAAAGATCAAATTGTTTTTGGCTGGCAGGCCAGGCTTCGGCAGGAATTGTCGCGAAAATTGTTTTGAATTCACTGGACTTCAAAAAACGTCTTCTTATCTTCAGGTACAGGAAGTACATCCAGGAGATTCCGCGCATGAGTGAGATCCCCACTGTCCAAGCCCTGCCGGACCACATCCCCAGCTCGGCGCGCCAGCTCCGAGAGTTCATGGCCGCCGCTAGTCGGAGCCGGCGGAGCAGAAGAGCAGACAACACGCAGCACCACGCAGACCGAGAGGACAGGCTCGGGCTCCACCACTCCACCACTGCAACCAATGGGAACACGAGAATGATTGAAATAGGTGTTGCCATGGCTCCCAGAAGCCAAGGACAACCCCGGTTTGCAAAGAGAAGGACGCGATGTTCAAGTGGTGTTTTCAACAGAGGATCAACAGTGAATGGTTTGTCCATGTCCACCCCGGTGAGTTCAGGGAAGCGCAGGTCGTTGGGACTGTCTCGGAATCGCTCTCTCGCGGCATCTGTACCTGGACCTGCAGGGACCATGCTCCGACCGGAGGATGCACCTGTCAGACTCTGAGCGAACAGCGATCATCTCAGATGAGGAATTTGTGTTGTGATGGCCACGAAAGTGGATGAGTTGACCTGTCCAACTCGTTTGCGGATGCAGGGTGGGTCCAGGATTGGACAAAGGGTGTCGCCCTTGTGGTAACCTAACTGCAACCTACGTCAACCGCCCTGAAGCTTAAACTTTCAGGATTCGTTCCGCAGATCCACCCTGACGTTCACCACGATTCTGCAAGGTGAAATGAGCAAAACAATAAGAACTTCCATTTGAACTCAGTTGTGTCGTCGTCTGCGATAAAGATTTTTGGGGTACCATTGACCTGCACAAACTTGTTCGGAAGCAGCTTCTTTTGTTCATTCGTCGGCAGGAGCGGTTGCCATCACACGTGCTGCTGCTTGAGAAAACTATGTCGAGCCTGTGTCCCAAGAACGATGGGGCTTCTCGGGTTTCGCGTATTTCGTCAGGTCGGTTCTCCAGCCGATCTGGGACATGGGACCTCCAGACCCCCGCCCCCTGGAAAAATAGTCCTGTCTCCTGGTGTTGAGCTGCGTGCACAATTTTGTGTCGCGGTTCACCCGTTATGATTTGGAAGATGAAGTTGAGCCCCTCTGATCCCTACCCCTCACATCTTTCAGGGTCGGTCAGACACCAGCTGAGACCATGGTCCTCCACCTGGATCCGTCAAAGCGGATGCAGCCGAGGTACGGCGTTGACCCAGGTTTTCTTGTGGAACCACGCTCCCACGTTGTCTTCTCAGCGACAGATGGTTGCGACGTGCAGCTGAATGTCCGGACGACGCTACGAGAACGACCAAAACTTTCCTCTACCGAATCGCTGAGAGGTTGCAGGAGAAATGTTGTTGCAGAAGCCTTTGTTCCAGTGGATCCGAGTTGTTCTTTGAACATTTCCTGGGATCAAGAGGGGCCTGGACCCGCTCCTGTTTACCTGGAGGACCTGAATCTTGCTCAGAAACGACCATCGGGTTCTACTCCACACCTTTGCTTCAAAAGCCAAGAACCACTCTACGAATGTGCAGAAACCAAGGGGCTGGTGTCCAGGGTCTCCTTGAGACTCCGAATAAGTGACCAGATTCCGGATCCGGCCCTGAACGAATCTGAGTGTGGCAGAAGTGATGAGGTTGAACAACAGAGCAGCGGCCCACTGCGAATCGCAGGCCCGTGTTGTCGTCAGCAATTCAACTGCCCCGCGTTGAAATAATGACTTGAGGGAGATTTCAGAGCGCATGTCCGAGTCAGACACACAATCCATCTTCCGCTCGTATTCACTCGGTGCGTCGACGGGTCGGCGGAACACAACCTGTCTTCATCCGTTACAAGGCACGCAAAAACATTGTCACGTGTCATAACCTGCAGACGCCTGCAAACCCAAATTTTTCAAAGCAGCTGTTCCAAAGGATTACAGGAGGCCAGATGCCCCCTTACCTCTGACTGACACTGCATTTTGCAAAAGAACCTGGATCGGCCCCTGGTACTCTTAGTCGTCCAAACTCCCAGCGACAATAGAAACTTGCTGGGATCTTGATGAACAGAATCTTCCCCGGTCCATCCTTCCATTCAGCCTTTCAGTTCCTCACAGGAGACTGTGCAATGGGAAATTGTGTTCAATGTGAGAATTCCATTCAGAGCCTGAAAGAGAAAGTGCTGGGCGCAGAAGCCTCGCGTCTCGTCAGGGAGCGGCTTTGATGCTGAGGACAGATTTATTCAAAACATAAATTTGAGCAGTTCTGTCTTCCCCGCAGGGCTGAGGCTCGCGAGTTCATTCTGACTGCGCCAGGAAACTCTGGTGGTTCCAGGGGTCCCGGAGCCCCGTTGATCTGAAAAATTGTGCACAGCAGCTCGAAATACCTTGCAGCAGCTCCAACCCCCTGCAGCAGTTCGAACCCCCTGGTTTGGCTTCAATCCCCTTACAGAATGCAGTTTCGCTCCGACCCCTGCGTAGAATGCTGCGAATCTCTGTTCCCTGGGTCCAGTTCCAGCCCCCTGCAGTTGTTCCGACCCCCTCCAACACTCACTCACACAATGCAGTTTTGCTCCGACCCCCTGTAGCACTCACTCACAGAATGCAGTTTCGCTCCGACCCCCTGCAGCACTCACGGAATGCAGTGAAGCTGAATAGCGCACGGGGAATTGCTTTACGGGCGGCCACGCTGACCGCGACCAGTCGTTTATCTCGTCAGGTCAATGCCTCGCGGACAGTTACCGCGCTCCGCCCTTGTTCGCGACAAACTAATGAAGTTTCAAACCATGTGAAGTCCATCTTTCTGTGGTTGTGAAGTCAATCCCTGCGTTTTGGGATTCCACGACTGAGTTCGGAGGGTGGGCGGTGCCACGCACCCAAAAGGAGACATGAGTGAAGTAAAGAATTTGACAGGACCGATGGCTCCAGTGAACCCAGAGGGAATTTCAATTTGATTCATCAATTTTGTGATGAGGTTGTTATCAATTTGGATTCCACCGAAATGTTGAAGTTTTGAAGTTTAAGAACCCTTGAGACCCACTGCATCCTCCTCACCAATTGTGAACCTTGAGGATTGGCCGAGACGAGGTGCCCTTTTCTTATGCGCCCCAACCATGGAAGGGCCGGATTCGCCATGCAGAGGACTCCTGTTGAATGCGAGGTCACAGTCAGCATCAGAGTCTTCTTTTCGAGACATGAACCACCATGACAGGGCAAGGACCCTGCCCCCCCCCCCCAAAAAAAAAAACACCCCACCATCGCGCCGCAGCTGCCAACATTTCTCAAGATCCCCACCTGATATCGATCGTGCATTTGCCAGAATGTGCACAATAGACACACACACGCACACGCACGCACACGCACACACACACACACACACACACACACACACACACACACACACACACACCAGAAAATGTCGTTCAGGAGTAAAGCATTTGCAGTAAAAATGAGTATTGACAGACATTCTTGTGAATATGAATGAAACTTCCCGCACAAGACCGTGCATAATTTTATTGATAAATCTGGGAAATTAGTGCAGAGACATGTGCCCAGACACTCAGCTTCCACAGACATGCACGGCGACACTCAGCTCCCGCGGTGACTGCGGATCCAGGGAGGGCGGTGACACCACCCCTACCACGTGTTCAGTGCCACCAGGTATACTTTTCAGGTGTGACATTTGTCAAGGATGGGGTTTGGGCCTCTAAGGTTCGGGTCCCTTGACCTCGATCCTGGATTTGCTTGTCACAGCGTTGTTGTTGCAAGAGAAGCAAAGTTGAAATTCCAAAGCACCCTACGGATTTGATTCCGTCCGAAAGCGGAGCAACCTTGGGGTATCCCAGCAATCGTGGCACCAGACCCAGCACGACCACGAGACTCATCAAACGTCTCACAAGAAGAAACACAGCTTCTGTAAAAAGGAAAATCCCCTTTTGCACTGCACAACGACAAAATCGCTGCACGAACGGATTGTTCTGGTCAGAAACGCCTGAGAGCGAGACGGGACGAGATGAGGGTTCGTTTCAATTAGCAGTGGGATAAAGGGAGGCACTTACTCCGAGCAAATATAACGTGGCAATTACCGAGCGATGTGAGCCGAATAGGAAACAGTGTCCCGGAGCCGGGGAGACTGCACTGAAAAAACATCTCTGTTTGTCTCATACAGTAGTACAAAAAAGTCCGTACAAAGAGGAAGGAAGCAGCGGCGTCCGTTGAAGAGCAAGCTCTGGACTCTTCAACGGAAACACTGGACTAGAGGGTACAGCTGGTGCTGGAAAGGGTTATCATTGCTGCAGTTGGACATTTTCACGCGCACACACACACACACACGCACTCCCAACACCAGCAGATCCAGGATCCAGGACAGGGCATCTGCAAACCAAGGGAAGGCAAACAGACAGGAAACAATCCAAGCCGATCCAGTTGGGTCCGGGGAACCCGGCCTCCTCCTCTGACCCTGGAGCAAATGCCCCCCGCGAGCATGTGCATCCGTGACCTACTCTCCCAAGAGTGGAGACAGACTGAGCCTCCAGCCTGGTTTCAGAGAAGAGACAGTCTTGGGTCCAGGTTGGAACCTTCACGGTGTGTTCAGAGTCGCTGGTGAAAGATGATGGATCTTCTGTTCATATATCATGTGCTGCACACCAACTGGCTAAACAACCAACCCCTCAAAAGCGATACTGCCCCAGCAGTGCACTCAGTCACGTGGAGGTCACTGCCTCTGGGGAGTCTAGAATTCGGGGTGGAGGTGTCCCACGCTCAGGCTGCGTTCACACTGCCACGGACGGGCCTGCAGCACGGGCTGTCCCTGGATGGTGCAACCTTCATTTTTGACAACAGACACACTGGACGGCATGTCACATCAGTTTGCAACATTGAATGTTGCAAGTTTCTTTCTTGTGTGAAAAAAATTATTCAGTTTACTGTACAGTGAAGATTTGTATTTTTGAAGACCATACAGTGATATGTTTGTGTTCAGTTGACTGAAGGTTGACATACAGTACATTAAGTTGACATACAGTAAAGTTTTGCATTTATGAGGACTGTCCAGTAAGTTTAATTGACTGTGCAGAATAAATATACCATTCAGTCCTCAAAAACACAAACCTTCACTGTACAATTCCTCAAACATAATTGCAAGAAGCAGCACAAGCCTGACTGACTGCCCCATCTAGGGTGTCCTGTTCTGCTGAATCTTGGATCGGTCTGGGAGATGGGGCAGCCTGTCCAGTACACCCTGTCCTGTGGGGTGTGTCTGCATCTATTGAAAATGCACTGGAGTAATCCGCTGGATGGGGCAGTCGTGGCACGGGGCGACCTGTCCAACCACCCCATCGGTGGTGGTGTGTCCGCACCCTCAGGCTCAAACTTAGGAGTGCTCTGTTTTAGTGGTCAGGCGCAACACAAGCTCAAACTCGTGTTCTCTCATCGAAAACTACACATTTTCTGTTCAGGGTAGTTTTCATTTTCAGGGTCAGGCGGGCCGGGCCCATGGTCCCTGGACGCGCAGAAGAATCCTCTGAGAATAGTGGAGACGTGCACCAACAGAAGTTGAACCCTCTTTTGTGTACACTGCAAAATTGTCTCAACATGCATTTCGCGTTGTTGTGACTCCAAAGAAACCTGCACCTGGTTGAAGTGGTGGAGAGCCTGAGCCTCCGACCCCCCCTCCCTGGATCCGCCAGAGAAAACCCTCTTTACGTGCTTGTGGATTTACTGAAAGGTCCATTTTCTCCAGCGCTGCAGATTTGCGCAGATTTGCAGATTGAACAAATGCGGTTCTTTATGTCAGCAGCATCTGCGCTCGCTGTGATAAGATGCGACCGGATTCTCTCCCATCCGCACAGGTCTCCGCTCAATGGCGCAACCGCGCTGCCTCTCATGAAGAAAGCAAACAGACAAACTGCTCAAGAAACCTGCGAAATTCTGAGAAATGTGTATGGACTCCGACATTACACTGCTGCTTCAGTTTACATGTTTGGCTCACCCTTTTTTCGGTAAATTGAAGAGACAGAAGCACATTCTTGTCAAGTTTTTGTGATGACTCTGTCTGTCTGTCTGTCTGTCTGTCTGTCTGTCTGTCTGTCTGTCTGTCTGTCTGTCCCTTTCTGTCTATCTCTGCCTCAACATGCCGGTCTCTCCTCTGTCCCTTCTCCTCACCGATTGTCTCTTCCGTCTCTGTCTGTCTGTCTGTCTGTCTGTCTGTCTGTCTGTCTGTCTGTCTCTCTCTCTCTCTCTCTCTCTCTCTCTGACTTTCCTGTCACACACAGACACCAGTTTCGATTGCCTTGCCACCATCGTTCCGTCAAATCCGTGCAGGCATCCTTCGTGCCCCTCCTTCTCTCACGTCAGGATCACTATCATATCTGCAAAATCTTCCATTCCATCGCCACTCCAAATCGTGCAAAACACAGAGAACACCTCCCTCCCTCCCTCCCTCCCTCCCTCCCTCCCTCCCTTCAGAGCATCCAATCTCCGGACGCATGTCGATCTGTTGTGTACGCCGGTCACGTCACGTAATTGGGTAGATTCGATCTCAACCCATTTAGCGGGCGATTCGTTTCTTACAGACGGGGCCGCCTCCCGGGACTCAGGGAGCAGACGCGGCGGGAGTCGCGCCGGTAGAGACGCTGCTTCTGTGATGAAGGGAAACCAGACGCGAACTGCGTTGTTCCCATTGGTCACTATGTCACAATTGGGCCACGTAAACAATGAACCAGATTTACACAGAATCGTCCCAAGAAAGCAAACGCAGATCAAAAGGATGCGATCATCTGTTTGAAAAACAAACTCAAGCTTCTGCCAGACTCCTCATCGTCGCACAACGACCTGACACGAAGGTCCTGAAAACACGACATCAGGTCCACAGGGAGGAGCACCACTGACGCAGACCCGACGCTCTCCCTCTCGTACACTGTACAAGTGTGGAGTCATCCACGTGTTTGTTGGCACTGCCCTGGGCTGTATGTGACGGGAGTTGAAAAGAACCGGAGGAAAGGAACAAGAGCGTCCATTGGCCTCTTGCAGATCCAAGGGGCCCTGGTCCTCTGGGCCCTGAAAAATGTTTCTCTGAGTGTGCGCTGCAGTCACACACGTGTTTGTCATTACTCCAGGAATTCAAGGTTGAAGTTGCTCTCCTGATCATGTCCTGGATCAGCCCCTGGCTGCCCAGGGCTGTGGGTGACAGGAGAAAAAAGCCGCGAGAAGAGAAGAGGAGCCGGTCGATTGGTTTGGAGCGGACGGGGATAAGTTAATCCTGGACAGCAGCGCTTTATGAGAAATGTTCAGTTCATTGACAGCCACAAGCGACGGACGGCACTGTGGGAACACGGCCTGATGAGGAACCAGGACACAGCGCGGTCTCTGCTGCAAGGCCGAACACGCAAAGAAGTTGAAGCATGAACTTCAAGAAAATGTGGGGAACTAGGCTCTCGGTAACACTGCAAAACTACCCAATGTGTTTGTGTGTCCCAAGCACAAAACCTCCAAATTTTTAGCCTCCCCGAGTCGCTTGTCACCTCGAGCATTTGGTTCTTGCAGATTTCCAGCTGACAAACGTCGGTTTGGTCGCCTTGTGCTATTCAGGGGCGAATCCAGGGGAATATGAAAATCCGGACTCCTGACCTCAAGAATAGATGTAGATTTCCCTCCAATTTTGCACTGCAGGTGCCAAGGTGTTGAAGTCGCCCCCAAGGGGGTTAACCCCTTCAGACCAGGTACTGGATCCGCCCCTGTATCCACCCACTCAATCCGGAATGAATCCAGTTTCTCAGCAAACATTCGTCTGGGCGTAAAATTAACTCTCCTTCAGCAAGATTGGCGTGTTGACACAAGGCATACAAGAGATGATTTTTCATTTCGGCTCCATGCAGCTTTCGTGACAGTGTTTTGTGACGCTTGATGCTTGGGTCGGTCTTCTCTCGTTCTTCTCTTTCTGAAGAGCCGAGACAGGAACAGAATGGTCAAGTCTGTCTCAAGCTGCCCAGTCTCCGGAGACATAACCACACACGTGGAACTTTGTGACCAACACACAAAACCAGAGGTGAATGCACAAGGGCCACAGAGGACAGATTCCCATTTGTCCTCCCCAATTCTGTGTGTCAGTTCCACCTTTCACACTGTCTTTTTAGAAATGTGAACTCGAGCCCCAAGGCGGGTTACCCCCCTGACCAGATCCTGGGTTCGCCCCTGCACAATTTGTTGGTGCTGAAATTGGAACATGCCTGGAAGTGCGCAGTGGATTGAGTCGTGGGCGGATTGCATGTTGGAGACGCGCGGAACCCAATTACCACGTGTTGTTGAGTGCGGCAGCCTCACCGGACCATTGTTGTGTGACGTGAATAACACGAACCAATCAATGCCCGAGCAATCTCCGTCTCTGTCAGCCTGGGAGAATCTGGAGCAGACCGCATTCCCAGTCTCAACTTCTTTCTTCCGTCTTTCTTTGGTGCCACGCAATTGTGACGTTCTCAACACAGAACTTGCTTCAACACAGAACTTGCTTTTCTCTGACCTCACGGGTTCTCCTGGTTCAGGACTGGAATCAGGCGGTGCATACCTGTTGGGAAGTCCAGAGCGTCCAAAATTTAGTCAAGTGAGGCTGACTCCCTTGGGGCCCAACCTCAATTTTTCTTGTTTTTGTCTGAACTTGAAAAAAATTGGGCACACGGCTCAAAATTACGGGAGGAGCAGGGTTCTTGGCAGGGGTAGGGAGCAGGGGCCAAGGGCGCCCCTGGATCCTCTAGAGGGAGCTGCAGGGTGAGAGACACTAGGAGCGCGATTAGGCTCGTTACTCGGATATTAACGCGCTGGAGCAGCGCTTGTGAGCCGCACAATGCATCATCAACAGAACCTGCAGCCTCATCAAGCGATAGGAAGCTGCTCCAGATCCAGGGTTTGCTGCGGGGAGGATACCGTCGTTGTCAACCAGCATCCCACCCTCATGTGCTCAACTTCCAGGGGCGGGGAGCACGGTCTGAGGGCACCCCTTGATCCTCTAGTTTGAGCTGGAGACATCCATGGTCGGGTGCAGGGGAGGACGCACTCGTCCTCAACATGCTCAACTGTAGAGGGGTGGGCAAAATTATTTTTAGGGTTGCCAGGGGCCCCCGGACCCCTGGATCCGCCCGAGCAAACCTGCAGCCTCATCGCAGGCAACGAGAGGAACCAGGGGAATGAGAGCCGCTTTGAGCCTCACTCTTATTGTGACACTCACATCTCGTCGCAGCAGTTGCGATTATTCCCCATTTCCGTTGCTCGTGGCAGACTGCAAGCGTCTGAAGCCTCCAGTACCGGATGTAGGAAGCCCGGCGGGGGGGGGGGCAGGGGGTAAGGACCCCCGGAAACTAGAGTCTCCTGTTCCTGATAAACGTACCTCAAAAAAGTTGCCCCATACATCTAAAGGGTTGCTATGTGCCTGTTGAAAGCTTGGGGCCACCTGGCCTTCTTTGTGCAACTTCACCCTTCTCAATGTGAATCTCTAAGACTGAACGCCAGCCGAGACAAACGTCGGTGTCCTTTTCCTGGATCCGCTGAAGACAATGTTTCGTCGCAGTCGTTTCAATCATACCCCGTTTGCGTTGCTCATGGCGGACTGTGCGATCGTCTGAAGACACACAAAGCGACAAGACCCATGGCTGCTATTTTTGTGAAAAAAAACTTTATAATCCGACTTTCCCCCATCAATAAGAATCTTGGCGCACCAGGTCTCTACGTGATTGAATTTTGCTGCGCGCGAGTTGCTCGTTGCCACGTCCTCGTCAGAGCTCGTCAGCTGTAAGACTTTAAGCCCCCTGCGCCAGAGCTCTATTCATGCGAGGATTACCCGACCCGGAGTCGGACTGACTGTGCGACAGGCGGCAAACTCGATTGGCTCTTGAGTTGTGCTTCTTTCGTCTGAAATCTGCCATCTTTCGCGAGTGTCTGTTTGCAGAACGGAATCAAAATGTCTGGCATTTTTGTTTTTCAGGGGTTGGAGGGGGCTTGGATCCACCCGATTTCTGAGACATGGAGGTGGCACCTCCCTGGATTCAGCGGAAGGACGCGTGCTTGACTGACACCACATACACACACACACACACACACACACACACACACACACACACACACACACACACACCAATACCTGTGTAGCAAAAAATACAGAAACTGAAAATTGATAGGTCTATTGCCTGAGCCTGTGCTACAGATAGAATCTAGTTTCCTGAAAAAGACACATTTTTCGGGTTTGGTCTTCAGCAGTGTCTTCTGTTGCCATGCAAGCTGAATGTTCACAAAACAAAGGAACAGAGGAAATTCCACCAAGTTTTTCAACAGCACAATGACTCAGTAACCTGTAGCTCTCCTCGTTTCCACCTGTAAAGCTGGAGTCTTTCTGTATCACAAAAATGAACGTGAAACCAACTGGCACCGAAAGCGTTCACTCTTCCTTGTTTTGTGGATCCCACGTTCACTGAAGCCTGTGAGGAAGAAACCCGGAAAACGCGGAGCCACGCAGACGGAATAGGCCCCCAGAGCTCCACACACAAACCAGTCATCTCGGCTCCACCCTTTGATGTCCGCATGAACAAGATGGATGCACTACTGCACAAAACACGGGCATTTGTCAGCATAATTTGGGGTCTTGTGAAGGCCGTTGGGCCTTGTTGCTCGATGCACGTTCTGCAACTCGTTGAAAGGCGGGACATGGAAACCTAAGGCCCAGGATTGGTTGGGATAGGACGCGTTGTTAACAGGGTGAATCCAGGGAGGGGGGCATCCATGGGAGCCATAGGGACCCAGCACCCCAAGAAACTTGACTCCTCTGGGTTGCACTACGAGCAAAGAAATTCAACTTTGTGTGTCGAAGTTTTCAAAATGGAAATAATTCTCCACAAGAGGGTCGCCCAACGCCCAAACCAGATCCTGCACCCCTGGATCCACCAATTCGCTGTGATTCTGTGCAGAATACAAATGCCGCCCTGGTTCTCTAAAATAGATTTTCTTTGGTCTGCTCAAAGCCTGAAAGGTTTGCCTGCAGGAGGAAGTGGTGAAATCCAGACCGAGTTTTCCACGCCATCGAACACGTGACGCGAGGCGAGGGGACAGATTGGCTGATAAGCCTCGGAGTGCTGAAAATATCACGTGTCACCCCGCGGGGAGAGCCTCGCTGTGGCAGTCCCCTCTCAGCCCAGCTCTGCTTTCATCTGCAGAAACCAAGCTGTGTGAGATTTTTCCGTTTCTCGAACGAGACGATCATTTCACTGGAGATCCACCTGAAGAAGACGGTGAAGCACAGATCTGAGGCAGGAGACAGGAAAGCTCCAACGGATCCAGGGGTGGGGGATCCGTCCCCAGTCTCCCCTCAGGATGGGAGGCACAGAATTTTGGAGTTCTTTTTGAGGTGTCAGGGGGGACAAAATTTCAACAACAAAAAAACCGGAACACGCAAATTTTTTTTCGAGGATTGGAGGACCTGAAGCTCTGCTTTTCAAATGTGCTATGCAGAGCTGAGACAGGTGACGGGTGAAACACGCTTGCGAATGTTTGCGGGATTGGAAAGAGATCACATCACGCATTCTGCGAACAAGAATTGTGTAAAGGGGACAATGAATTGGGATTCTCAATCTTAAAAACAATCAGTTGACGTTTCGCAAATTATTTGAATCAAAGCAACGCAACCAAGACTCCATACAGACGTCGTCTGGTTGGGGCTTCAAACGGGCTGCGCAGTTCTGAGGAAGAAGGCTCCGTCGGCCTGATTGCTGCGTGTTGGGGGGATCTCGACCTCGCAGCCTCACAGTACACACAATTAGGCGGTGCGCCTCCCCCGAGACCCATTACAAACCTGGGGCGAGGTTTGTTTTCGGTTCCTGATGTGAATTACAGGTTTGCCTCGCTGCCTCTCGTTTCCGTGCTGATTTCGATTGAGCAAGGAAACAGAGGAGCAGGAAACTCACAAGAATCTACACAACCTCCGTGAACTGAAAGCGGATAGACCACACATACACATACTTGCACACACACACTCTCTCTCTCTCTCTCTCTCTCTCTCTCTCTCTCTCTCTCTCTCTCTCTCTGAATGAAGACAATTGGCACAGGCGGATGCAGTCGACCGCGCACCCGGCCTCCTGTCCCCTCAAAACAAAAACTGATCCGCCGCAATTTTGCGTTGCGCTTGGTTGTCAATTTCTTTCTATTTGTTCTTTTTGAAGTCAACCTCCAAGGAGGTCTTCCCCTTCACCAGATCCACCCCTGAATAGCTTGTGTTTTGGCACGCGGCTTTTTTGCAGGCGGATTGGCTGTTTCCATGTGTCCTGGTCAAGGCCCTTTATCGGAATCCGCTGAACGGTTCATTGCACCACAGGCTTCGACCCGGTCGCGACGCCCAACAAATCGAATGCGACGCGCGAGAATTCAGTCCTTTCATCGCGGACCTAATAGAATTCATCCCGAAGTCAATGGAACGATGCGCCGTGGCTATGTGTGGAGTGGTTCCACACATGTGTGAGTCCATGATGGCAGCTTCTGCCACACTTCTACGTGTGAAACGTTCTCCGAAAGGGCGGTGCGATCAGGAACTCTGTTCGTGATTGAAGTTCCAATACGAGTACAAATTTGACAGTGTGTCTCCACGGTCCTGAGAATCCTGTCGCGTGGTGTGTGCGATACTGACAAGAATGTGGAAACCCTGACTTCACAACACGCCAAGCCCATTGGTCCTAGTGTTACGAGTATACAAATGTGTTCATTCCACGGTATACCAGGCTCCAGCCCTGCCAACATGAGGTACATGTACACGCTTCTGCACCTTTTCTTCATTGGAGAAAAACGTTTCTGATTGTGCTGCAATTGTCCAGGGTCATCAAAAATTCAGTGTTTCAGGTGTTGGAGACAAAGATACCTCATGAGCAGCGCAGCCCCGCTCCTCGGCTCCGTCGGGAACAACGCGCAGATGTGTGAGGCTGTGTCACTGATGGATGTCCCCCGGAATCCGCTCCTAATTGATATCCGCGGAACCAGGCGACGCTGCCAAAACCCAACGACTCGAACGTCCTGCCGGAAGAACTGGGGCAGATCATGCACGCGATGTTTCCACTGGGTTCTGAGTCCTGGGCCCTGTTGTGTGCTGAATGTGCAAGATTTTCAACGTGTTCATGTTGTTTCTGTTTTGAAATTGAATTGCCCCTCCGTACAGGGTCGGCCTCCCTTTGACCAGATTCTAGACCCTCCCTGGATACGGAATAGTCTGTGAAATTGTTCCAGGCAACAGTGTCCAGCCATGATACCAGTCTGCTGTCAAATATTTGAGAGCATTTCCACGAGTTTGACATTGTCACAATGGGACCTGGACACTCAAGACCGATGGCAGATCTTTGTACTTTTGGGGTTCAACTTATACGCGTGGGTGCGTTCTTACACGGGCGAGGATAACCTGCAGGAAAGTATGAAGCTGAATGACGCCGAACAGCGGAGTTCCTGTGAGAACCTCGCTCCACAGCGCGCTGAGTTGAAGCGACATTCTTTGAGTTGCCATTCATTCTCTGCACAAATTAGCGACATAAATTCCACACATCTAAGACCCATGAGCTTCAATTTGCAAATCCTTTTGACAGGTTGCAAAATCTATCAACTCTCACACATTCACTGAGGCCTGTGCACGGGAACACCAATCAGCTGTGCGGATGAATAGAATAATTGAGCTAGAAACTGGAGCAGATGTGGATCAAGAAGAATCCTTTGGTCTCACCCAAACACTGACCCACAAAAACAATGTCCCGTATTTTCTTGCACTGCAGCCACAAACTTTATTTCCTTTCTGTAGATCAAAGGTCACTCCCCTCAGGGTTCAGATCAGGCCCCTTTGACCCCATCCTGGACCAAACTCTGGTAGCAAAGAACAACACAAAATGAGTCCTTCCCGTCAAGTCCCCATTCATTCTGAAGTGAATCCAAAGTTCTGAGTATTAAAACCAAGCGTTGTTCCCCTCTTCCTCGTTCCTTCAGCTCTTCTCAGAACTGCTTTCTGACAAAGCTGCTGCGGAGTTGAGTGATGGCCTGCGCATGCGTGGGTGATTGAGATTCGGAAGGAGACGAGATAATTAAACAGCGCGGCGTTTAATTAGAAGTGCCACGACCAGGACCCTGGGGACGCAGCGCCGCCGCGACGCTCATCGATCCGACGCGCCGGGGAGGGGCGTGTAGGCCTCAGTCTCAGTCTGCGTTCCGCCTTCTGAGGAGATGATCAACCTCTGCCTCCGTCTGCGTTCCGCTCACTGAGGAGTACAGTGGTCTCAGACTCCGTCTGAGTTCCTCTCACTGAGGAGCGCAGCGGTCTACAATCTGATGTGGCACTGAGCGTCCTCAGTCTCCGCCTGCATTCCGCTCTTCTCGCGTCTCTTTTGCCAAAGTGACCCCTCAAGGCCAGTGCTGTCCTTGATCAGATGGCCTCAGTTTCCTGAAACGAGAAGCAAAAGAACAAATTTACTGCCACAGAAGCTGAGGCGCTTCGACTCATTGTGCGCGTTCGTTTTTCCTGCCCCGCCACATGTTGACCACCTGCAGCAGGACGTGACAGACGAACGCGGCCGTTGAAACGGCTTTATTTGGTCATAAAGCTGTTTTGACTCGAGCACGTACGGTGCGCCGGTTCAGGAACACCTTTTGTGCGCAGCTTCCTCCTTCCGTCGCCAGTTCCAGCGGTGGAGCCTGAAGAACCGCGCAGCTCAGGGACCAACATCCCATTGCCTCGAAAACACCGAGTTGAGATGCAGAACTGACTCGTTGCAATGGAAGTTTGAGACTGAAGCTCCAACGTGGATACATCACAACCTGAACAAGTAAATGAGAGAAAAGGAGAGTGCACGAGTGAGAGAAGCTCTATGAGACAGACAGTCAGACAGACAGACAGACAGACAGACAGACAGACAGACAGACAGACAGAAGAGAGCATAAATACTCCAGAGAGAATTCCAACGTTGTACTCAGATCAACCTGGATGCACTTGACGATTTTGTGGAGTCAGCCTGTTTGTGTTTCAACTGTTTGTGATAAACACTGTGTGGAATTCGGACTCGCTGTCATGTGGAGTTCTTCAAACGCCGTGTCCACCAAAGTTGCAAGGTGAGTTCAGACGATACTTCTTTGAATTCGTTTCCTTTGCGAGATTCAGTCTGTTCCGAGGCACTGCATGGGTATCACTATCACTCCATTCACGGGGACGCTCCAACAGGTTTTCAAAAGGTTAGGAACACGGACGCTGGAATCATTCCGTCCCTGTCTCCAGAATGTACTGATTTGCAACGAGCATCTTCGTCACAGCATCCATGTCCCTCTGCCCAGCGTCACAAGTCATTAATTTCAGTCATGGTGGGGACGCGCAGTGTGTTTGACCAGACCACCCTTGCCTCCCCCACCCGCCTCCATTTTTGTGTTACCAGTGCAAAATTGTTTTTTTTTATGTGTTTCAAGTTGAAAGTAAAGGGGCTGAAAAAAAGTTTACCTGTCAAAGTTTTCAAAGCTAAGTCCCCTCTAGGGGCATCTGGCCCCTTGACCACACCCTACATCAACCCTGCTGTGGATCTCACGGGATCCTGTCCTGTCACTGCGAAAGTTTGGAGCAAAGCGTGAGAGGCAGAGAAATGGCCCCGTTGCGTGTGTGCTCAAGGCCAAGTCAGGACTCGGAACCGACTTGGAGATAAGATTGGATTTGGGAATCACAGATTACGCGCTATAGGGGAGGACAGATCCCCCGAGACTGCGCATTTGCAATGTTCCTGAACAAGACAGAGTTCGCGTGATGTTGGTCCCGCTGCATCTACGTCTCTGGGAAGTGACGTACTTTGCGTGAGTGTCGCAGACAAGTCTCCTGCGGATTACAATCTGTGGAAATCAAGACTGATTTGAATGGCACAGGAATAAAAACCACGACTGCATTGTGAGCATTGTTGGGAAATGGGACAAAGCGTGAAACAGGTACAGCTGTGTCTGAGTGGCTTTGATTGTTCCTGTTCCAGTGTTGTTGCAGAGTGGTCAGGTCCACTGCACAAACTGAGGTCAGTGACGGATCCACAAGAGTCTTCCAGAGACCCAGGCCCCTCCAATCCTGAAAAGCAAAATATCTCGTGATTGTTTCATCTTCAGGTTAAGTTTACATTTTTGCACGGTGAAAAACAATGTTGAACTCGGACCCTTCTGATTCTTCCCCCACCCCCATCCAAGAAAGAATGTCCCCAAACTGTGAGCCCTCAAGACTGGAACAGTGGTTGTGACCAAAGTTGCCCCCGACCCCAGGAAAGAAATTTCCAAAGACCCCAAAACCAGGTTCGCCCTGAACTGGCCAGGCACTCATCAAAGTTCTGAGTGGCCTGTGTCTAGAAAAAAAACTTGTGTCTCGTCTTTTTGTTCCACTTCACGTTGAATCCGCCTGAGGTCTGAGTGTTTGAGGCTGAACAGAATGCAGCCCAGGTCAGCATGTTCACAGAAGCCACAGGACCAACGCGGTGCGACACTTCCAGGTTTCCACGGCGCACGAACTGTGCTGTATTCAACACTTCTGATGGATGTAATGGGTCCCAGACGCCACAGGAACTGTGGGTGTCTGTTTGCAGAACTATGTTCAAATGCGAAGCATCGTACCAGAGTTCTGGCAGTATGAGCAACGAGTGAAGTCTGCTTGTGTAGACACGTGAGTGGGAGTTACGAGGCCTGTCATTTAAGGAACCGTTTTTCCTTCCATAGGGTAACAACGCCTTCATAGATTTCCCTGAAAAATTTTATGTACAACCTGGAGTTACCTTTCCACAACTTTGATCAGCTTTCAATAAATTTCAGTTTACCATCCACTCTTGATGAACCAAGAAACATTCAGTGTTCAATCACTTGTGACTATTGATTTTGCACTGAGTTGCACTTTGTTGAAGGCATTGACCATTGACTTTCAACAGTCACACAGAGTAAATGAGTCAGTTTTTGAGATTCAAAATCTATATGATAGCAAGCTTTGATGATGATGAAATTATGCCTGTTGGTTCACAGACTATGGATCTCTTGCCTGATAACTTTTGGTGATCATACGAGCAAACACTTCATCATACCGGATGAAAAACAGTTACTTAAATGACAGGCCTCGTACGTAGTTGCTTTCCCTTCGCAGACAGGCGCCAACCACCTGCCTGCACAAGAAAGCAAAGTCCTTGCGCACGAGAACAGGTCTTCGCTTCTGCAGACAGCGGTGAAACCGTACCGATTTGTTTGCTGCCCTCCGAGCTGCACGCAGACTTCTCTCCCCACCCCATGCATCCGTCGGGTCGTTAGACCTGCAAAACGCATTTAGCGCTCGCTTCGCTCCGCACGGGAATGAAATTGGTCTTCTTTCCGAGTGTCAATCAGTGGAATCTGATAATAAAACATCCAATCTTCATAATTCCTCCCGAGAGCGTCGGTCTAATCAGGGAACCAGAGGAGAACCGGCCCCGCGCCACCTCCGTCGCGCCAAGACGCAGCGCCTCGCAAAGCTCTCCCGAAGCCTTCTCGGATTCTTGCGGACTTAGCAGAACAATATTCAAGCGACAGAAGTGCCTGGGAAAAGAATCTTTTGTGGAGGAGAGGTGCTGAGACTGAGCCTTTTTGTCTGGCGAGGAGACGAAGTCAAATTGTTTTTTGCACACGAGAGCAGGGGCGGAGGCAGGGAGCTGTACCCCCCCTCACAGGAACGCAGAAAAGTTTCTCCTGTTTTGCGCAGAAGCGCAAGCTGTTTCTTTTCTCATGTTGGAATTTTCAAAGGGGAACTCACGCTCTCCCTGGAGGTCTCCCCTTTCTCGACAAAATTCTAGGTGTGCCCCTGCAGAAACCTTCAATTGCAGAATCGAGATGTGGACAGACTTCGAACTCCGCCACGTTGTTCAACTTGACACAAAGCGGGTCCGAAATCGCAGTCCGTGCAGCGGGATTCCTGGCGACAGCTCCGGTTCCGTCCCGTCTCGTCTCGTCTCTGATTCCTCCTGTTCCCCGCTCCTTTCCGGAAGCGTCGGGCTGCTCCGAGTCTCCAGTGGATCCAGGGTCGGGTCCGGGGGGAGTCCAAGTCTTCCAGGGGGCTGTTGACAAATTAAATTGTGAAAAAATTTGTACCTTCGTGGCGCCAAATTGAGGGGGGGGGGCAATTTTTTCTGGGGTCGGGAGACCAGACCCCTTGGATGCAACCCTCAAATCCGCTGAAGCAAGGGATGTGAAAATCGACGTGGGAGAAATGCCCGAACACGTCCCCAGACCCACCTCAGGTTTTCAATGGCGCAATGACAATCTTGTCACACAGACATGGAAATGCTCTAAGACTCCTGAAGGGCCACAAGGAATATCGGCTGGAGGATAGAAAGGAAGGGTGTCATTAGGCTCTGATGGATCGTGCGTCACATTGACAAGGAAAAGCACATGAGTCTCCATTTTAAACCCGACGTGGAATAATTTCACGCCGCGGGATGGATTGCTGGTGGAACGGAGCCCCTTGTAAATATCATTGTTCCTCCGATCTAACGAAGCGAGTGATGAATCGACTGCGCGAAGCACTGTTGCGATGTTGACCTTTTCCTGCGCGCAGCATTGAATCACGTTGCAGGACCTCGTGCTCAAGTGTTGTGCACAACGATAGGTGCAGACCTTTGCAAGGGTTCACACACGCTGGAACAATGGTTCCTGTCAAATCACACAAAGACTTCGAGTTTTTTTGGTCGAGGAAAGAGCTGTGTGATTGTGAACAGAAACCGATTTTTTAGTGTGTAAAGTCACGCACAAAAGGCCTTCTGACCGCAGAGTTGCAAAATGGAACTTCTGTCATGCATCGTTTGGATTTGGACAAAACTTCAGGTCTGTTGGCGACTGAAGGAGACGGCAGAGTGAACGTCAAAGCACGCGTCTTTCGCTTGAATTCCCGGAGACCCAGTTGGTCTCCTGCAACGAAGAAAACAGGCAACGCCCCGTCCACCAATTCTGAGCCTGCGAGGGTCGAACGCTGGTAAACACCGAAGCCCCCCCCCGCAACCTGATCCAACCCCCATGTAATTTTGAGCACCCAACGCTGGTTCAGACCTGAGTCCCCCCCCCCCGCCCTGATCCTGAATCCGCTGGAGCAAGAACGAGCCTCACGAGAGTCTGTAAATATGAACCTCGGAGTAAGAATCGTATTGTTTTTGTGACCTGAATGCAGAGCGCCCTCTCCCCATCACGGTGTTATTGCGGATGGGCGCGTCCCTGCAAGATTTGCAGTGTTGGGATCAGTGCCGCTTCCCGCGCACGTCCGCAGGTTTCACGACATGTGCTTTTACGGGAGACAGAGTGCAATGCACCGCAGGAAACGTGCAGGGCTTCAGGGGCGGATCCAGGGTCTGTTTTTTGGGGGGTCTCATGGGGGATCCGAACCCCTCCCAGGACCCCCTGGTTCCACCCTTGTTCCGACACGAGGCAGGGAACCTTCATGCAGGGCTTCAAGGTCGGATCCAGGGTCAGGTTGAGGTTGTGGGGTACCTCGGACCATGTTTAATTTTTTGCAGATGCACAAATGAGTAAATGTTCCTGGCGCTCAAAATCGGGGCAAAAATGAATTTTGGAGGTGACGAGGGGCTTTGTCCCCATCGCCTCCAAAAATCGACCATGTTGCACTTTGGGACAGACTGCATGCTGTATTGCGGCAAACATGCAGGACTGCCAGGGACAGATCTCGGGGTCTCAGAGGCCTGTCACTGGAAATTCAGGTGTGGACCCCCACCTCGGTCGCCCCCCCTCTCTGACCCAGATCGGGGATCCGCCTCCGAGACTGCAGTGCGCCGCCGGAAACATGCAGGGCTTCCCTCCATCTCCATACTCCCACAGAAATGTGCACCTCGAAAAGGTCACACAAACTTTTCGGGCAGCTCTGTCGGAAACAAAGCCTTTGTCTTGAAAAGAGCTCAACAGAGACAAAATGGTGCATGTCTCATAGCTATTCAGCACGGATATTTGCGACTGTTTCCAGTGAGAGCAGGGACAATTGGTTGTTTCGCAAGCAATAAGGTGTGAAACTATTTCTTGTCACACTGAGAGAGGGAGGGGAGGAGACAGATGAAGAGAGTGGAAAGAGAGATGGCAAATGAAGGGAGGGGGATGGAGAGAGAGAGACGAAGGGGAGGGTGAGAGACAGAGACGCGTGACAACGCTTTGGCAAACAGTTTACGAAAGGGTTCTCACACTGTATAAAACTGGTTTCTGTGACATCACACAACGACTTTTCGAGAAAGTAGTTTTGAAATTGAACAGGCACTATGTAAGGTGAGAACCCATTTCCACCACGATGCGAGAGCACACGACTGATTTTGTAATGGCAGAGTTGTAGAATTCATTTGCGTCCATGCAGAAGTCATAAATTTCATGCTGGTTGTCTCTGCCGTTCTCACCGGCTGCCATCACAGTTGCGGAGCTGCGAAGAGAGCACGCGCCAGTTCCAGCCAAACTAATCATGTCCACGACGGTAGCACGCATGACCACGATCCGTATGATCCATATTCAATTATTATAAAAGCACGAATCCACGTGGGCTCGCCACTGACGCTGCCCTGTCAGAACCAGGCTCGGAGCTGGTGAAACCAAGTTCCACCAAGCACAAAACTGGGCTGCATGCACAAATAATCCCCAGGTGTATTCGAGTTCAGTTCTGGTCAGAATGCAAACATGGGTGTGTTTCCGGTATGGAAACATTTCACACCACGTGCACTGGCTGAAAAGTTTTGGTAGAGCAGGATCTTCTGTTTTTTGCCTGAGGTCATGTCTGCGTTTTGGACACAAAGGCGTTTATGGTCCAACAGAAAATTTCGACAGAATTGTGTGTGTGTGTGTGTGTGTGTGTGTGTGTGTGTGTGTGTGTGTGTGCGTGTGTGTGCGTGTGTGTAGTGAGCCTCACCCGACAACTTGGCACAATTCTCCGCACTTGGAGAGGGGGCAAGACTCACTTCTGTGACAAAACACGCGCACAAACCAGCAGCGAAAAAGACGCATTGGACGCGGCGTCAGAATCGCGGCTCGTGGCGGGAGAGTTTTGCGCGCGTCTCCGTCCACATGTACAGCCTGTAATCAGCTCCGGGAGGTCCGCAGATCTGGAGATCGATCACTGCGATACCGCCCCATACAACATGTACAAACTCAATTACACACTCACACTCAGCCACAGAGGCTCTGCTCATTCTCACAGAAGAAGCAAATTGCCTGAATTTTTGGGAAGGAAAACGCATTCTGTCTCTGGATGACATGGTGAACCCATTTGAAGTTTTGTGTTTCAAGACTCTAGAATCGAGGAAACACAGTAAAGGATGCGGTCACGGAAGATTTTTCTGTGCCTTGATGAAGCTGATCTCTGACAATGTCATTCTCCTGTCAGAAAAATCAATTCATGAAGATGCCGTGGTGGCTCGAATAACCCCAAGTTTCTCAGGGTCTGATCACAGGGCTCGACGTCCTTCGAGAGGTGAATTTCAACTTTTGAAACATTTATGCATTCAGTGCAAAACTTGAAAGTTTCTTTTTCAGGAGGGTTTCAAAGGGGGAGCTTGGAGATCCCCCTGGATCTGCCCCCTTGAAGAGACAAGTGTCTGATCAAACACAGAGTTCAAGTTCCAAAGCGCACAATACTGTGGAAGACTCTGCAGTTCCTATGTCAACACGCTTCCTGCACAAAGACGACAATGAACACCGAGAATAGGATCTCACACTCAGCGCAGTTTAAGAAGTGCCTTCTTCCCACCCATGCAGACAAAAAAATTCATGACAATCAAGACTGCAGTGAAATTTCTGAAGTCGTGGGGACAGACTTCTCAAACTGCACTGACTGTTTCCACAATATGATGGTAGATTGCCTCAAACGCACGCAATCAGCACATGTGCAGGTTGCAGGTTGAGAGTAAGAACGTTACTTCTCACACCAAGCACCAGTTGATTTCAATATAGATCCGTCACAGACACCAGCAGGAACGCTCTGCATTGGGGGAGGAATTTTCGGAAAACCATCCGCGAGAAAGACATTGTTTTTATCCACACCTTCCACGGCATGATTTTCTTTTCTTCACATAAATGTGTTGTTGTGATCACGGTCGCAACAAAGGCACAACCGGTGGAACGAGATGGGGATACACCCCAAATTTTTGACACCGTGCCTCCTCATTTCAACTCACACTTTGATATCATTTGACACCATCACTCAGAGATCATTCACTCATGTTTAGCCATTTCAAGTCAACTGAAATTTAGAGGTGGCCATTTTACCCTTGAACTGAAATGGCCAAGCACCCGTGCATCTTCATTTGGGGTGTCTGGCAATTTCGTTGAACTGGTGGGTGACTGCTTGCGCGCAGCATCAGACGTTTGGTCAGTGGGTGGCAAAGCTCCTCCAGCAGATTCATGCTCCCTGATCCCAAAAAATTCAAGCCCCTTATGTTGTGTTGCAGGCACAACGTGCTTCTCTGTTTGCATGTTGTTGTTGTCAATGCCAGACGCACGGTGACACCCCCTTTGACAAAATTCTTGACCCAGCCCTGTCTCTTTGGTAAAATTCAGGTCACATTTTGCGCTTGTCTCGTTCCAGGGCTCAGTGAGTGAATCGCGGCGCCTGGGATGAACGCGACGCCGGGGGCCGGGGCGGCGGCGGGGGCGGCGGGGGGCGCCCCGGGGGAGAGCCTCGGCGCCGGCGCCGGCGGGATGCAGCAGGACACGTCCTCCGTCCTGCTCGACAATCTCGACCACGACGTCTCTTTCTCAGGTGCAGCACGATGCCGCGTGTCCGCCTCACAGCGGCGTCCCATGTTCCTTTAGGGGGCGAACCAAACTTTGAAATGTTTTTCTTGTAACAAGGGGGGAAATGAACCTGCAACGCAAAGGTAGGCGGTGAACTCCGCTTTGCTGCTCCAACTACACATTCAAGGAACCGGAGACCAGCTGTACATTGGCTAGTGGTTTTCTCCAAAACACAAAACCTTTGCATCAGGGCACCGCGAAGGGCGGGGGTGAAGACACAAAAGCAATGTGCTCTCCTGAACTTCCTTGTGTGTGCCATGTAGGGAATGCGAGCGGCGCAGCGGGCGGCGTGGGTGACGCGGCGTCGGTGCAGAACCTGAGCACGCTTCTGCTGCAGCCAATCATCGAGCCCCGCGACGTCGTGCACCAGCTGCTGCACGCGCTCGATCTCTACTACACACCCGGCGTCATCGGCGTCGGTGAGCAGGGGCAGGGGCAGGGGCAGGAGCAGGGGCAGGGGCAGGGGCAGGCTACACGCTCGATCCTCATTGCACCGTGATCCCCCAATTTTGCCCTTTCTGAAAGTGTCAGCACAAAATCTGCGATAAAAACGGGAGTTGGGGAGATCCAGACCCGTTGAGAGAATTCAACTTGGCGTCTTGGATCGACTGACCCGCGTCACGCTTCGCTCGGCAGGGTTCGCGCTGAACGTGTACGCGACGTTCGTGCTGCGGAACAGCGCGCTGAGCCGCGCCGCCGTCACGCCGTACCTGTCGGCGCTCGCCGTCACCGACACCGCGTACCTCGTCGCGTCGCTCTTCGTCTGGCTCCAGCAGGTGAGGGAGCGCGGGTCCCGGGCAGGGGCGTCGGAGGGGGCCAGTCAATGGGACCCGAGCCGGTTCCAGAGGGCCTGCAGCTGGGGCCAGATCCGTCTGGCTCACACTCAGATCCAGGGGCCCGGGAGTGGGTCCAGGATCCAGGGTCAGATTCGCGGGTCTGGAGGAGGATCCAGGGGTCATCTCCGCCGCCGACACGGTGCACCTCTGGGTCCAGTTGGTCCGTCTTCTCTGCGCATCGTGTTCTCTCTCACTCCGCTAAAATTACTCAACTACACTAGTGTGCAATCCACACTTCACAATTTGTCCGTGAATGTCCCATGGTAATCTCAACCCGTGTTTTGTGTGCAGTTTTCAGATCAAGAATAGATGCCAACCCAAAAAGAAGCATCCGCGTGATCACGGGTGTGGGTTTACGTACACAAAAGGGGAAATGGATCCGAAGACCACTGATTCCGCCGGGTGACGTGAGAGTCTGGTGTGATGTGTGTCTGTGTTCACTGCAGGTGCACGACGTGAAGGTGCTGATCAACAACGGCTTCTGCCAACTCGTCTGGTTCACCAAGTTCACCACCAGCTTCCTCTCCATCTGGTGGGCAAATCAGGAGCAGCTCCAGGATCCGCACAACTGGGGCAATCCCTCAGAGGGGAAGACTTCCCTTTTGACCTCAGACGATCCCTGTCAGGGGGTGGATTTTGGGGTTCTGGGGTCCGGGTCTGATCCCTCAAACATGAGCCCTGAAATGGGGTCGCTCTGGCTCGCGTTGGTGAAAACCTGGGTGTGACCCTGCTCGAAACTTTAACTCCTGATCAAGCGGAGACCAAAACCCGTCAAATCCACTCAGCTTGCGTGATGCTTGAAAACGACATCGATTCGCGTTCTTGACACACATTTGCAAGAAAATGAGGTCAAAGTTGCAAGAAATTTCTGAATGTCATTCCCGTCCAGTTTGTTCACCCCATTCTACCACAATCACCCACGAAAACCACACGCTCGTGAATTTTCAACGCGGACCCTGAGAATCTCTCATTTTTCTCTTTCTTGGGTGTTAATTAAGTATCTGTTTGAACAAAGGCAACCCCATACCCACGTACTCCCACAATGCGCACCCCTTCTTTTGCTGTTTCGAACAACTGCATGGAACACACGGGTGATTTCGGTGTTTCGAGCGTCTCCAAATCTGCCGCTTTCACAAAGCCTCTTTCCAAGGGATGAAATAAAACGAATCGTGGTGCGAACGTCTCCAACACAGCGGAAAGATTTCCTGACAGAAGGACTCCGCGCGGCTTCTCATTGGGTGAACCTCCCGCCCCTCGATAGATAAAACAGCGCGCGCGCTGACGGGGTAATCCCATCAGCGATGTAGTTGGGTTTCTTCCGCTGCGGAACCCTTTGTGACGTTTGACATCAGAGGCACCGGAGCCACAGTTCTGCTGATTGCATTCAAACATGTCACAGAAACCAAATTGATACAGGCATTGTTGGGTTCCTGTCGTTTGCATTTGTTGGAAAAGTGTGATCTACTCGTACAGAGCCAAATTGGGTCTTTCTCGCTCAAAGTTCAGAGTTGGATCCAGAATCGGGTAAACCGGGGCCAGCAGACCGTCAAAAGCTTGAAAACAGCCGGAGACGGGGGCCAAAGAAAGCTTCCGGCGTCAAGAGGGAGGCATTTTCAACTTCAAAGAAAAGCACACACGAAGGACAAATCAACCAATTTTTGTGACCGTGGCGCAAAATTAAGCTGGGGGGGGGGGTCAAACAAAATTTTCGGGACAAGGTGGGACAGGGCCTCGGCTGCCCATGGATGCACCTCAAAAACCAAACCTTTCCACTTTCCACTTGAGCGATCACACCTCTTCTCTCCTTCGCAGGTACCTGTTGTGCCTGCAGATCGACAGGTACATCACCATGTGGCACCCGACGAAAGCGCACCACAAGACGTCGAACCGGCACTCGCACTGCATCACGTCCATCCTGGGCATCCTGGGCATCGTGCTCTACTCACTGCTGCTGTGGACCTCCTCCGTCCACAAACACCCGACCCGCGAGGACGTCTACGTCTGCAACTACATCACCAAGTACATGGATATCATCCGCATCTTTGTCAAGGCGGATACATTCGTGACGGCAGTGATGCCTTACTCCATGCTGCCCATGGTGAACATCATCATTTGCCTCCAGATCATGATTAAATGCTGCAGTTTGCAGCGGTACAAGCATCCTGCCATGGCTGCGGTGGAGCGGAACTCCAGGACGTGGAACAACATCAGGAAGACGAGGACCCAGGTGTGGCTGACCGCCTCCCTGCTCATCGTCTCCACCCTCATCTGGTGCCTCAATATTCTCAGTCAGTGGTTCAGGGTCAGGAACTTCTTCAAGTTTGACAAGAATGACCTTGACCTAATGACCCGCAGGGACAAAGGTCACTATCTGTGGTATCTGGCTGATCACCTCCACACCCTGAGTTATGCCATCAAACTGCTGCTCTACCTCATATTCAGCGGTGTGTTCAGGGCGTCCATGGTGGAGTGCTGCAGGTCCTACCAGTGCATCTGCTCGCAGAACAACGACCCGGATGACGTGAGTTCCACGTGCGAGCACTGCGCATGCGAACAGGAGGAGGATGCCGAGCCGTCGGACGATGACGTCAGCGTCGCGCTCGACGCGCCGCTGCGTCACCATGGCGACAGCGACGACTCGCACTACTCCACCCTGCAGCCGCACCCTCCGCACAACCACGTCACGAGTAACCACGTGATCCGAAGAGACACAACCGTGTGAACTTGTGTGGAAAATGTGAAAAAGTTTTTGAGGGGACAGAGAAGTCAGGGACGGATCCAGATGGGAACATCGGGCCTGACCCCGACCCAACCCCTGAACCCCTGAACATTTGCACTTTCTGCGACTCAAATACTCGTAACCCCATTAAAATGTTCACCACAAGAGCAATTGTTTTTTGCCACACGGGGTTTGGATCCACCCGTGATCTGATTCTGGATCCGTCCCTGTTGAGATGTTTGAGAGTTTTTCTGCTTTCACGTCAGGAATCTTTGAAGGGCATTGTGTGGACGTTTTTCTCCAACCTGAAATGACGCGTGCGAGGACAGAGACAGATGTGTGCTTGGGTCGCGATCCTCCACAAACTGCGTTGTTCCCTCAAGCAGCGGAAGATGCTTTGGTTTCACCGTAGTCACCCGTGTGTCAGTCGCGCTTGTTCACAAGATGAAACCCCCAACATTTGCCCCTGTCTTCTGGTTTTCAAGTCCCGTTGAAGCATGGCAGACTCACACCCATGTGCAGACGTACCTCTTTGTTTCATGCTGGGGCAACATGGTGCGTCTTACACACAGGTGGATACGGTAGTTCTTCACGAAAGTCTTTGGTGCACGGAAAATATTTCCTCATTTTACTGCAGTGTCGTGTTGGGAAGTTTTGTCAACAGGTGTTACATTACAAAGGGCGTTGTTTGAGAGTATTTTATGAATCAAAAGTAATCACCTGATGCCTGCGTTCTTTGTTCCTTGTTGGCGCCAGCGTTGCGCTTCCGATCGACACGCGGTATGCTCAGGTGTGTGTGTGTGTGTGTGTGTGTGTGTGTGTGTGTGTGTGTGTGTGTTGACAACGTGGTTACCAATAGAACTTCAGTGGCCAGTGGGCCAAAAACTTCAAAAAAGCAGCAGAAAGTGCAGGCCATTCACACCAAAGAAGAGGGAGGAACAGTTTTTCAGTGTCTGCGATAGGTTCCTGGATTCCTCCCGGAATTCTGCACATGGGGTCCAAAGTGTCTGTCTCCCTGACACGCGTCACCACACCACCCGATACCAGTTTTGCACGAACCTTGAATCTCACTGTCGGTGCGTTGCAGAATGTCGCGCACTGAGAAACCCTCCCGTTTCGACGCAGACTCGTGGCCTCCCCCCGGGGAGAGCAGCTCAACCGCGCTCTGCGCACTTCCTGTTTTGCTTGGAGCAAACTAAGTTCCCCTGAGTGTAAAACAGGATCACTCAGTGGTGGCTGCTTGTTATGGTTGTCAAAAGAGGTCGTTCGCTTCACTTTGTCACGTTCTTCAGCAGTTCCTTTCCAAAGTGGTCCTCTGGTCCTTTGAGGTGTGCACCCGTCATTCATAAAAATCATAATGCTGTATTCACCTGGGACTGCCTCACACCGCTGCTGAGCTTGTTTGGGTCTGAGTGATTCTATTTTTCGGAAATTCGATGATTTTATCTCCACGAACTGGTTTGCGCACGTGCACGTTTGCTCAGGTATTGGGAGATTTCGAGGAAGAGCGGGCGGCTGTCAAAATAATTCGAATTCGGCGTTTCCGTGGGGTTTCTGTAGATCCCCAACTGTTCCCATGTTGGTTCCCAAGGATTCGTCTGGCCAAACTGGCCCCCAGATAAAAATCCGCCCTCCCGAAATCTTTCACATTTTGCAACCCAATGTTTGATCAGATCTTGGATCCATCCTTGCACGAGCACACGTACTCGTAGTTTGGTTCAGCTATCCCTGTTGCTGTGTTGGATATGGACCGCTTGCTGTGATCAGGAGTGATGAGGGTGAGAGGCCCGGGCCCCAAGGGCCTCCTGGAGTCGCCCCTGAAAACCTTGTGCCATGATGAGGGCTAATGATGATCAACAGCGACAACGTTCCGCCGCATCCACCGGCTTCACAGATCATAGGGACGGGTCCACATCAGCTGCTGCTCACTCACCTGGCTCAAGCTCAGGAGAGTCTCTCATCGTCTTCTCTTGAGGTTGGCCACATCATAATCACCCGTGTGCACCCTATGTACAGTACCTCAATATTGGGTCTGTTGGCGCAATGGTGCACTCACGCCCATGTGAAATACTCATTCCTTCCTATGAAGCTGATTTGTGGTGCAAAAGGTGCACACAACGGGGAATATGGCGAGTCTTCTCAGAGAGGTTGATACTGTACTTTGATCTGGTGTGGATCCAGAGGACCTTGGTTGTTTCCGGCCCTTGAAAGACTCTAAGTGAAGCACCGACCCGATTCTGCCTCCGGTCAGGTCCGAGGCTCATTTTCTGTCCCTCTCCGTGTCAAGTAAATCAGAGCCAATTTGCCTGTCGGAACTCGTTCGTTCACGTAGAAAGGAAACCTTCTCCAAGCAAGCTGGAGGCACTCTGACTTCATAACGCAGTGAGCATGCCTCCTCACCAGCGGACCCAGATCGGGATCGGGGACAACCCTGGTTGGGCTACATTTGCCATCCCCTTTCAGAATTGCAATTCCAGAATGCACGCTTACATCCTGAAAAGGAAGACCATTGCAGAATGACAGAATTGCACAAATCCATCACTTTTTCCGGATTATCCGGAGCAATTCCGGAAGGACTGAATAGTTGATCGAACCCGACCTTGGTGAGCCTCAATGGCTGCAAAAATTTTGTTTCTTTGGCTGGATCATGGGCCAGTTCCAACTGTCATTTCAACAAGTCCGGAAGAAAAGGCACAGAAATTTTGGGCACGCACGCGGGCCGCCCACCCTGGATCCGCCTCTCGAGCTCAAGCGGACGCGTGCTCCGGGATGTGCTGCGTTCCGCCCCCGGGCATCTGATCTCACATTACCTTCCGCTGCCTTCGATTTTCAATTGCACCGCCCCTCGGTCGGGCGGTCGGGCGAGGGGAGCGGTACGAGGCGCCCGTGGTGGCAGCGAGGGCCTCGAGTGTTTGAAAGGAGGACGTCCAAGGGCAGCACCTCGCGCTCGTGATTGAGGGTGATGCCGAGTCGCTGCGTCCTGAGGCGAGGTCCAGGGGCCGCGAGTAGGGGAGGATCCAGGGACCGGGAGCAGGGGAGGATCCAGGAGCTGGGATCTGGGGAGGATCTGGGGGCTGGGAGCAGGGGGGGACCCAGGGGTCGCAAGCAGGGGAGGATCCAGGGGCTGGGATCTGGCGAGGATCTGAGGGCTGGGATCAGGAGAAGATCCAGGGACTGGGATCATGGAGTGGGCCCAGGGGGAGGGGTCAGCGGGGGGGGGGGGGTCCAGCAGCCGATCCAGAAGCCGTGATAAGCAGTCGGGCAAGGAGCGGGAACAGCGGTGGATCCAGGGGTAGTGCACCATGGGATCGTAGATTGGGTCTGGGAGCTTGAGATCTTGGGGGACCTGAGGCTGGGATCAGGGGCGGATCCAGGAGCCCCCTTGGACTGCCCCTCTATGACACGTCCAAGAGCAGCAGCTGAGGCGCTGTCAATAAACTGAGTGGCATATCCAGGGGGCGACCCTCACTCCTGAAAAGAATTTTATCCGTCCAGCCGCCAATTTTCTTTCCTTTTGCTTGCCTGCCGCACAAAATAGCAAAATATGTTTTGGGGAGGGTGATTCTTTCGGACCTGCCCCTCTGGAGCTGCAGCAGGTTTCGTATCTCTCGCCGTCCAGCATTGAATCCCTTCGTGCCCGGATTTCAGTTTCATTAAACAAGTCAAGAGCCTCTCCACGAAGAGAGGGCTCTCAGAGGACCAGTTCATAATCTACCAAGTCTCCAGTGGCCGACGACTCCACTTCTGAAGAAGCACACAGGCAGTGCAGACGCCAATGGACCCATCTCCTCTCCATGCAAAAACGACACCAAAGATAGAAAGATGGATGAAATTGCAATTCAAATCTTGCAGAGACATCCAGGAGGTGGATCCCTACTCTATTTGTTGCACCGTGCAAACCATGTTTTTGTTTTGCTTTTACTGGTGATAGTTGGCAAAGAAAAAGTGAAACTCCCCAAGCAAGGTTTCTCCTCAACCAGGCCCTGGATCCACCCAAACAACTCCAGGGTCCTACCATACCTTCATCTCTCAAAACACAACCTCAACTGCCGGTTTTGGTTTGGATACTCGACACACCATGTGGGTCAGCTTGGCCCAATTGTGGTTTCCTCACAGCAAGGAGCTGCAGTCACCTGCAAAAAAACACACAAGGACAGATCCCTTCCTTATCTCATTGCCAGAACCTTCTTGCTTTGTCACCTTTGCACAAAATGTTGTTCAGCTTCATTCGCAACCTGGTTGTTTTCGGCCTTTGTCGGAACAGCCTCTGGATCCATGTCCACGCATGTGTTTGTTTCTGCCTCACCAATCCAGAGCCTGGTGCCTCGACCGAACCTTTTTCAGAGGCCTTTTGAGGCCTTTTCCTTTTAAATTTTCTGTGTTCATTTGGTCACCAGTCAAAGAATTCTTGCGTGTCCTTTTGTACCACCAGGGCCAGTGAAACACGGGGAAGCCAAGGCAATTGGGAGGGAAACTTTGACCCAACCTCAAGAGATCCATGGCTCACTCTGGAAATGACCCAGGCCAAACACGTGACACGGGCTCCACGCCGGCTCGACACAACCTATCGCAGAGCATCACAAAGCAGCCATTACGATGTTGTTTCCGTGTGAGTGAGTTGAACTTTGCAAGTCTGGGCTGTGGGTCTCACAAGGACCGAGATCAAAGCGACTGTGGCTTTACGACCGCCCGAGGAATAAAATCGCTTCCTGATTGCCTGACTAAATTGGGTTAGGAGGGGATAATTTGTTAGATGTGCTTCTCTTGTGCACTGTAGTGTGTTTTGTTTTAGATTCTACGCTACAGGTTTGAGAAAACACAAAGCAGTCGGGGCCAACCCCTGATCCGGGCCCCCTGGCCTAAAAATTAACATGTGCCCCCTTTTCATGCTGAAGGCATAATCTTTGCATTTACACGTTGAGATTTTCAGGTGTGAAGTCGGGCACCTGAAGGGTCGGCCTCCGACCAAGTCCAAGACACTGAATTAATTCTCCCAGGACACGTCTGAACAGCTGACTGAACCACTGAACCCCCTGTGTCCGGTCAAAACCAGAGAGTCTGCGTGCGTCCTGGTCAGCAAAAACAACCCTGACTTCCTTGCTTTTGAAGGTTCAAGGAGTCCATATTTTTGGCTCTGGTGTCCCTTGGGGAGCCTGATCGAAATCAATCACTGTTTTTGCCAATTTACAGGTTGATATCAGCCACCTCAGTGCCCTCTGATGGTCGTCTTTCGTCCTGCGAACTGTCATCACCCCTGTACCTGATCCAAACCAATATTCCAGTGCGTTCAGGCGAGAGGTTTTGGAGCTTGCTGTTCCCACTTTGTGCAGAACCTTGCCTGTTTCAGCAGAAACACCACGTTGTCTGTGCCTGCAAGGGGTTGGGAGTGGTGGTGGTGGGGGCCATGATTGTATCATCCTGAGGCAGCCTGAGAAAATTTCCATGTTCGTCCGGTCAAGTTGAAGGATGTTGGTTCATTTTTGTTTGCTTCAAAAAGAAAGAAAATCGACACCTGACCAAGCAGCCCATGCAGTGGGAGTTTGAACTCATACAATTCAGTTTTGCAATGATTCAAACAAGAGACGCGACAGAGTTGAAGCGGATCTTCCGTCTCCACAACGCATCAGTTTCCATCAATCAGCGGATACGGCGGCGCTGTTGTCACCCCGCGCGACGCACCGCGTCCCTGAATAATTCAATACGATCACAGGTCTGCGACACAAGGGTCCCGGAATCACCCTTGTGCAACACTCATAGTGTGAGGCCAACCCAATGGACCTTTGATTTGGGGTGTCAAGGTTCCTTTGAAACAAGAGTGAACTCAAACCTTCGAATGCGCTCCTTTTCTTTTTGTGTCCATTTCGGGTGCAAAAATGTGTGCAAATGCAGAGTGAATTCGGCCAAATATGTCCTTCCACAACTGTTACATTTTGCAGAATGAACGATGACGGAAATGGGTTCTGTATGGAGGATGTAGGATCCAGGGAGACCAGTGCTTGTTTGGGCAGAGCTCCATATTGTTTGCCAATGGTTCACGTTCCACGCGTGAAGACGGAGAACCACTGGGGCACAGCAGATGTCCATCAGAAGCAAAAGGGACACTCAGCTCGCCAGGGTTGACCCAGCGGGTCCCAGGTCTCCCTCAACCCGCAGAGCCTGGCTCTCCTCACCCCATCCCAAAGTTGCTTCACTCCCGTCATTTTGGGACTTGCACACATGTAATTTTTCCACCTGTGACGTGGCTGTTTTCCCCGAAGCCTGGATCGACGAGAGATAGTTGAGAATTCAGGGTCATGAATCTCAGGCGTACATTTCCATTCGTTGAGAATTCAGGGTCACGAATCCGAGGCGTACATTTACATTTGTATTGAGTTTGTCCCTGAGATATTCAATGTGGCAGGATTCACTTCACACAGATACATTGATAACTGGCGGGTCAGGGACAATGCAGTCGCTGTCAGCGGATGTTGTTACAATATTGTTTTCACGCACTGTCGTATTTACCCTTGTGTAACGCGTTCTTTTGTGCCAAAATCAACCTTTCAAAGATCCGCTTGTTGCGAAGCAATTACAAACCCAATGAGAAACCTCACAAGGAGGGTCAACTCTTGGAGTGCCTCTTGTTCTTGGCAGCGCGTTATTGCTGACTACGGGGGAGTCCTTCCTTGTTCCACCAGTTCCACCAGTTCCGCCATGTGCGTGTATGGGTGGTGACGTGCGTGATTTGAGACGCGCTCACTTCGCCTGATCTGAGAGCCGAAGTGGTTCAATTTGCAGCTGTAGGTTTGCCTTGCAGGGGTGGATCTGCGGGAGGGGGCTGGGCTCTGGACTCTCTGAGCTTTGAAAAAATACCCCTCCAATTTTGCGCCTCATACCAGGGCTCCAAACTATGACGAACACCCTCTACTTGAGGCTCCAAGGGCAGGACGCCGTGGAAACAGATGTCAGGCCCCCATGGCCCCATTCCTGACCTAGGCCACCGTTTGTTTACTTGAAGACATGAATTTGTCAGTCGGAGAGAAGCTGTCCAAAGAAACACGTCGTCGATGTCACTGTCCGTTGCCTTTCGCTCGGGTGGAATCGGAGCTGATTCAGGTGAATTGTGTGGTTTTGAACGCTGCGTACAGGAGACAACCCAGAATCAGGGTCCGAGGGGGCCTGACCTCTTTCGCGACTTCCAATCCAATTCTCAATGGCTCAAAAATTGAGAGGCAGAATTTAGTTGAGGGGACAGACGTTTCCAACTTCAAAATGCTGTGACGAAACAATAGTGCATTGGATGCAAATCAGGAGAGTTGTTTCCAAGATTTTCAGTTTGAGGGCAAGCCAAGTCCCCGGTCCCTGGATCCGCTGGAGGCGCGTCACGTGTCACGCCGAACAATGGAATTTCTCGCATTGAGTTTCCTTTTCCTGAGCCGTAACTTGGCAATCACTCACAACAAACAGCTCCTTCCTGCTGGGGAGCTCTCCGAACCTTCATCATGTCCTCATCCTCAGCTGATGCGCGCCACAAACGGATCCAAGATTGGGGGGACTTCACTCGTGTTTCACCCTTGGATAATAAAAAGTTTGGGGGGGGGACGAAAATCAGTTCGGGGGTGGGGTCAGAGAGGCTTGACTCTTTGCACACAACAAAAGGCCAAAAACTTTGTGCATGCGGTGCAAAAGCAATGGGGACCATTTTCCAGGGTGTCAGGGAGGCTCACGTCCTCATGGGTCCGTGCCTAGGCGTTTGCATGCCGATTGTTCTGAGTCAAAACTGAATTGTCAAACATTTCCAACGCTCAACTCCTTCCCCGGGCGGGAAGCCCTCTGAGCCAGGCCACTGCGTTCTCATCCTGAGCTCTGAGGCATGAGATGAGACGGGGAGATTTTCACTTCGCGCAGGCGCTTCGTGTGTCTGTGTCCGTGATGATTGTTTCAGTTGTCATTGAAGCTGCTGTGTTGGTTTTCATGGGGATATGAAGCTGCTCCAGCGAATCCAGCGTCAGGGTTGTGGGGGATGACTTCGGTTCAAACCAGCTTCAGACCTTGGAGGTTCTCTGACACAGGGTGGTCAACTTGTTGGAGAGTGGGCCAAATGTTTAGCTTCACACAAAAAAGAAACGCAAAACGGTTGTGCCTTGTGGGTCGAAAAGCGGGTGGTGGTGGTAAATTTTTCATGGGGGAGGGCACCTGAGATCAAAACGCCCCTCTCCACTGGATTCACTGGTTCCCAACTCACTCCGAGCTATCCACGCACGCCCAATCCTTTGGAAGAACAACGTGACATTTGTGTCAAGGCTCCATGGCAGACAAAAGTAATGGTGCCCACAGGGAAATGAGCAAACATTGTGACCAACGGGGCAATAACCGACCTGTGTCGCAGCGGCCATTACATGTCGCGGGTGTTTAATCCCGGAATCCATTCCTCTGATTGCGAGTCGTAAAGCACGATTTGATCACATCGCGGCGCGGCTTTACGAGCGCCGCGGCACGAGATGCTCCGGAGATAGGGTCCATGAGGTCCCGCCCAGCCAGGGGCTCCAGCTGATCCAGGGATCCGCGAGGTCCCGCCCAGCCAGGGGCTCCAGCTGATCCAGGGGTCTGTGAGGTCCCACCCACTCAGGGCTCCAGCTGATCCAGGGGTCCGTGAGGTCCTGCCCAGCCAGGGGCTCTAGCTGATCCAGGGGTCCATGAGGTCCTGCCCAGGAAGGGGCTCCAGCTGATCCAGGGGTCTGTGAGGTCCCGCCCACCCAGGGCTCCAGCTGATCCAGGGGTCTGTGAGGTCCCACCCACTCAGGGGCCCCAGCTGATCCAGGGGTCTGCGAGGTCCCACCCAGCCAGGGCTCCAGCTGATCCAGGGGTCCATGAGGTCCCGCCCAGCCAGGGCTCCAGCTGATCCAGGAGTCCACGAGGTCCCACCCAGCCAGGGCTCCAGCTGATCCAGGGGTCCAGGTCTCAGCCAGGGCTCCAGCTGATCCAGGGGTCCATGAGGTCCCACCCAGGCAGGGCTCCAGCTGATCCAGGGGTCCAGGTC
>JAAUXT010140865.1_pt1 | contig 40853 bp, 35 predicted proteins | sample 7278171 | NCBI WGS metagenome assembly JAAUXT01 (sample SAMN14350112, study PRJNA611818) | marine sediment metagenome | isolation source: surface marine sediment (1.8m) | place: French Polynesia: Moorea | collected 2018-08
AATATCGAATGAGCAGCATAACCATCTAATGAAATCCCAAAAAACCATCGAATTACTTTACAATCTGTGTGCCTGCTAGAAATTCAATCTGAAAACTACAAATTTGGCGAAACTGAGTCACAACGATGAACACAGATTTTTTTTTGCGGGGGGGGGGGGCTGGGGCGTGTGGTTGGTAGTGCCGTCTACACCAGAAAAAATGTGACAATACGTGTACACGACGTGTTGTTTTGACAGTGAAGCTTCAAAACTGAAGACGAAATGGTCGCGCATTACAGGTCGCCATGCCTCACAGTGCACCCGGCGGAGTGTGCCGGAGCCGCGAATTGGATACTGAATAAATATTTGATCATTGCTGCGATTATTAGCAATTTATTGTGATGTTTATTGAAAAGTAACGAGGATTGATCTCACCCGATCAGTCGCACTCCTCGAGACACGGCGGACGGAGCCGATAGAAACACTTACCTGCAAAGACAAAGAAAGGAACAAGAATGAAGACTGTTGCATCAATGTAAAACTGACACTTGTTTTTTTTTTTTGGAAACAGCTTTTTAATTGGCGTGGACCAGGCTTCCTGTTCCGGAGAAACAATGCTGCTTTTGTTGAACACACAACGAACATTTCATGTTCGCAAGTTGCTGGCACCTGCGCACGGGGCGGGTCCGATATCTGATGAAATTGTAATCCAGTCAAATCATCGTGCACAATATGGTACAAGGAAGAAGTGTGCACCCTGTAAACTCTTTTCAGTGCGTTGTTTCTGAAACAAACCCTGGGTGAGTGAAAAGAGAGCAGGTGTATTGTGGACATAACATCCACGGCAACAAGCAAACCAACGAAATTTCAAACTCCAAATGAAAATTCTTTCTGGGCTTTGGCTTTTGTCCGTTCGCTCATCTCTGGCTGGACATTGATCCAGAAACAACAGAGGACCACAATCAACTGCTCTGACGACCCCGTGTGCAATGGCACTCAGAAACAGCACAACATCGGGACCGACGAGAATTTCGTTTGCGGCTCAGATGTGAGCGAGTAACACAAGTTTTTCTTCCATACCTCTCTTGCCACCTGTGCTAAAGATCAACCTGCAAAGCAAAGTACAAAAGTGGAAATCTGTCTTTCGTTGCTGGTCAGTAAAAGATGCTACGTGCATCGAAAACAGCTTCGTAGATTTTGCACTTCGAGGATGCCTATTGACGTGTGGAATCCAGGTCTGATAGAGAAAAGCTTGAAGGGATTTAATGGAGAATTACCTGCTGTTCGCAGAAGCGGCAACATCAAAGGCTTCTTCCCTCTACATCACCTGACTGTGAAGCCAGGTTTGGCGAAACGACTTGGAGGGACATCTGAATATGGAGGCAGTCTCTTCAAAATTGTGGGTTCGTGATGTTTCTCCAGAGATGAACTTCACAAAAGACATTTTGAACAAAAGGGAAAATCATTTGTTTCTTTGTTTCCTTTGGCTGTGCGCGCGAAAGAGGTGGATTTCTGCCCCAGGTACCTGGTGCTGTTTCCCACCGTTCCAGGCTTCCAGGCGAAAAACCTCCGTAACCACCAGTGGCTTATGGATGGAGGATGGTGAACACAAAGAATCGGAACAAGAAGCCTGACAGCTAATAGAGATAAGAGACAGTTGTCACTGCCTCTTGCTAATGCCATCAATTCATTACACCGAATTCATTCTCACATTCAGTCCTTGGACACCTGAACGCCAGGGCCGTCTTTTCTGTCCAGCAACAAGCTGATGAAGACACGGATGAGGGTTTGCTTGAGCAGCTCCCAAAATGACGGTGCAACTCACGATTGCATTCGATTTTCTCACATTGGTGCAACCCCCAAAAAATGTTTGTAACCCTTTGTGGCTTTGCGGTTTGCTTCATCTTTTTGTTTCGATCAATTGTCTGAACCCACCTATGTTTCGTATTGCTGAGTGTGAAACCAGTACGAAACGAAATGTCCTTGCTATTCCTGTAGCTTGACGCATTCGCCAGCACAAAGCTCCAGAGGCAATTTCGGGATGTATTTTTCTCGGGGACCCTCCACCAGAGCTCACAATAAGAGATGCAGCAGAGAACAGGGAGATTTTTTCTTGACAGCCACCTTTCATTTCAGCTGAAGTCCCAGCCAAATACCTTTTCCATGCTGTCAAAAGCGTGACACTGAAATCTGGTCGTTCTTGGTGCCGGTGGCCGCGAAACAAGGGAACCAGCTTCCGGCTTCTCCTCAGAACTGTGAGTGATGCCACATTGGTCGCTTGGGTGCAAAATTTGCGACAGGTTCTCAACCTTCGTGTCTCATTTGCGGCGTGGAAGTGACGCTGAAAAAGCATCCGCGAGCAAAGCTGCACTTTCCGTGTGCACGTAATACCTCCACCTCGACCTTCTAAATACCTCAATCAGCCATTGCTGATCAATTTCTATGACCAAAGCTCATCACAGAGGCTTAGTGGTAAGACTGGGGAGCTTAGAACCCTGCGGATGGTTGGCATTGGAGGCTTCCAGATATCATAGAATTGCAAACCCTCCTGACTTCATCTGTTGAATGGAGCTTCGTAATAAGTCTGTGCAGAGAGAATATCCCACTGCTCGCAGGTTCGAATCCAGTTCCGGTGTTGAATAAGTTATCTTTTATGTGCAAAATTGCTGTACAAATTGAAAATAGAACTTGTTCAAGCGTCCAGCCCACTTGTAGACACATAGATTTAGTTTCGGCGTTGTAACAGTTCAGTACCAAAGGTGACAACCTTTGGCTTGATCCAGCAAAGCAACTTATTCAAAGCACCTTGTTCAGACTCAGATCTCAAGCACAAGGTCAAATCTCTCTCCAAAGACGCCAAGCAAAATTTACATGGTATTCAGGCGGAACACTTCACACTCGATCCTTGAACCTGGCGTGGGAAATCTGGATTAGCATTGTGTGTTCAGCATGATCAGACCGTCTCAAAACATTGAGCGAAAGAAGCCTTTGAGAAGAGGGCTGCTCATCAAGCGCCAATCACGAGCGCGAATGGTAAAGTGCTTCTTCGCTCTCGAGATCCAAAAGCGCTGCATGTAACAGCGGGATTAGCAGGTCAGGCAAAGTGTGCGTCTAATGCAAGGCTTTGCCCTCTCAACATTGTTGCTGTAAAAATCACTTTGTTGCCACAAATCAAAACTTAATCTCGTAAAATCCCCTGAACACTCACAAGGGAGAAAGGGCCGACCCGCAGCTGCAGCACGTGCACAAAATTGTACAGGATTGAGGTGTTTCCACAAGAGAAACAATGGATTTCAGAAGCAGCGTGTTCACAGCGCAGGATTTTAGCCACATTCTCCTGCCAACATGTATTTCTTCCCTGCAGAGCTGAAAATGAGTGGGCTGCGATCCTCCTTGCACAGCCAAAGCGGCCTTAATCGCCGTGCAGATTGAAATATGCCCAAGGTTGAGGCAGGTACGGCGAGGTCCGTTTTACCTGCAACCTATTCACAAGATGCTGAAACAAGTGACTCACTGTCGAACCTTCCTCCAGATCGCATGAAACCCTGAGCTGCAGGACGATGTTCAATTGTGAGTGGAAAGACCAGCGAATTGTGTGGCAGAAGTGGTTTTGAACAACAACTTGGTCGAAATCCTTGGCTAATTGGCTCGATCTCTCGCCTGGGTATGAGACGGGAGAGTGAGGTTGTAATGGGGAATCCCTACTGGAAGAGCCAGGGGGCGGGTAGCGAGAGGAAGGAAGGGACCTCTCTCGCAGCGGCTGAATCATTCCCCTTCGTGCCGCAGTATTCTGGAGGAAATGGGAACCTGGATGGGTAATTACATAGGTGGCATCCTGGAGACGTGAGAATCTCAATGTAACACTGCGGAGCCGTGGATCGAGCGTGCGCCCGGCTCAGCGGGCTTCTCGTTATTCTTCTGCTGAACACAGGCCAGTCAGGAAAATTAGTTGTTTTTTGGGGCAGAGACTTCCCTTGAAAATGACTCAAAAAGTGAAAATCCAGATTGTTGCTTGTTGTTACACAACGTCGATTTGAGTTTTGTGAGTGAGTCTTTTTCAACGAAGCTATCTAGTGCTGAATTCTTTGCCTGCCAAGCAACGCACTCACAGTTTGTGGATTGTAAGGTGAACACTGGAGTCCTCTCGCCTCTTGACACAGATTTGACAAAGGTGTTTGACTCGAGCGCCTGTTCGCTGTGCTGGGTTGTGTAATTTAACCAATCTGGACGTGTGTCGCGTTTGCAAATCGTGCCGAACAGAATCAGATTTCTTTGGCTCTCGGAGTCGAAGCCCCGCTGCCAGGTGAAGACGAAGCCCCAGAAAACACGCCCGTTGAGAAACTCGTTAACCTTGATTTGAGAATTGAACCAGGTGTTTCTGTCTCTGGAGATCGTTGTGTACAACCAACGTAACAAGTGGCAGAGAAGAAAAACAACATCGCCAGAAGAAAACAAGGGACTTGAGCTCCTCCGCAAACAATTTATGTGGCAACTGGAGTGCAACTTTTCAAATGCAAAGGCAAACGTTTCACACTCGCAGATTCACATGGAGTTTGGACTTCAACTCAAGTTTTTGTGTTTTTCTTGGCTGGTGAACTCTGTTCTCGGGATGCGATTGATCAGCTTGAAAATCCCTCTGCACGCCGTTTCTGTGGATGATGATGATCTTGTGAAAAGTTTTGCACTTCCGATCTCAATTGCGTCGGGGCCATGTGAAGGCGACGTTCTGGAGCTTCCCACCCTCGCGCTGCGCGGTGTGGTGCGGCGCGGCGAGACTGACTCACGTCTCGCCCCGCTGTGACGGGGAATAATCCTCCGCTCTGAGCTCCTTAAACATGGGCTCCGAGCCGAGGCAGATTCTTTTGTTGTGATTCCCTCTGATTGCCTTATGATCTCACTTCGCTGCGTGCAGCACATCCAGAAGGGGTTCATCCAATTCACATCACTTCTCTACAAGACCAACAACAGTTGTGAAGTGGTGGGTGGCCCCTGCAAACTTCATGGGCAAGGAAGAGTGTGTGTGCCAGACTCGAAAACAGAGTGAAACATGAATAGAACTGGCATCGCAATGTATGATCCACATAAAATTCTGGATCCACGAAAAACGGTTCGTCACAGAGTAACCTTCCTAATCCCCATTTTGGAATGTAACAGATTTATGCCATTTGAAGTGGGATTTTCCTTTTGATGGAAGGCTCAGGCTGCGGAACGCTTCCCCAACTGACAGCCCAACATGTGAACTCTGAATGGCAGTGTTTTGATTCACTGTGTGGTGCTTTTAACGGATTATGGGGGAAGATGGAGAGCGGCGCCGTGTGAGAAAAGCCAACACCCCATGGAAACCTCGGTCCGGATCGCTTCGCCAACAGCTGACAGCGCGACCGCGATTTCGTGGCTCGATGAGTAACAACGCAGACCAATCCCTGACATGCACTTTCTCAGTTGATTTGTGGACTGGACATGCTTCCGGAAGACCTTTCTGGACCCGCATGTCACCTCCACCCCTCAACATTAGTGTCAACTTGCGCGGTGGATTGACTCAAATGCGTGGCGCACCACACATATTCTTTGCATAAAATCACTTCCTGAACTTGATACTCTATGTGCCAAGAAGCCATGGTCCTTCTTTGTCATATTGCTGCCCAAAATGCACGCAATGTCCGTTTGAAATAGCAAAGAAAAACACCAACCTTGACTGAAGTGGTGAATCCGACAAATTCAGCAGCAAAAGCGTCAAATTCATACTGTCCCTTTTGGTGATGCATGCATATCCAAAAGCACAAACTATGTCAAGGCTGCATGTGTGTTATGCCTGTGCATGCCTCCCTCCCTCCAGCGATGCTTGCTCACTGACTCGTTGTTGTCTGATGCACCGCCTGTTCGGTTATGGAGTATTGTCAAAATGCTCGGGCTCTAATAAAAGGACTCGTTTCACTGTTAAAATCTGGCGACTGCAGATTTCCAGTCTGATGTCCCTTTGGATAACAGCTCCTGCTCTGTGTCACATGGAACAGCTGCGACCGTCACCACGGATTTGAGACTCGTCGACACTTCCAGGCGATTTTTGGTTCAAGATTGAAAAGATTGTGCTTCTGCACAAACAGTGCCTTTTGTCAACTGTTTCAAGCATTCAAGCATTGTCACCTGCAAACTTATTCACCCAATGAGGTGAGATGCACTTCAGGTGAGATGCATGATGTGCAGTGTTTGAGAGGGTAATGGAAGAATCGCACTCAGTGTGAACGTTAACTGCCGCATGCCTTTTAAGTCAGTCATTCAGGTGCATGAATACACCCCCGCTGCGCGCACAGCGACAACATGCATGCGCGGCCCGCGGCTTCCCCAGCCCCTCCAGCCCAGCCCGCCGCATCCCTCCATTGCGCGCAAGAAGCCTCGTCTCAAATTTAACGAACACACAACGTGCTCTTCTTCTTGCATTGGAAATTAGGGTGCAAGTTTTGAAATTGTAACGTAAAGAAAAAGTTGTTTTGCATGTAAACAGCTTCAGCAGAGCGGTAGATCAAGCTCAAAATTGACGAAGACTCTTCTTTCTCCACGAATCAAATCTGTGGTGTCCTTCATGCTTTCTTTTTTGAGCAATTTTTTGAAAAGGGACATCACACACTTCTCTTGCTCTTGCCCTCAAAATTTCTGTCCGCGTCTCTTTCAATTCATCACTCTTGCGCTGCTTTTCAATCCGGGGACAAACGACATGTGGACGGGGCGCACGTGCTATCGACCCCTCCCTGTCACACATGGCCGCGTAATCAAACACTGCGCTGCGGGCCAAACTTCTGTTCCGCCGTACTTACAGGGCCCATCATCGTGGTAACTGTTTCCCTTCAAAAGGACAGGACTCCTGATGTCGACTAAATTGAGAGGCCGTCCCCACCAACAATCTGTGACAAGCGTGGAACGATTGAGTGACAAGCATCTTTTTGAATTTTTTATGAGAACCTTTTTTCCCTGGCATACGAAGACAGGTGAAGTCTGTTTCGCAAATTGAAAAATCGAAGCACAAAAGCCGAGGACTATATTTCTCGATATATATGAAGTACTCCACTCGTGTTTGAGATTCCTGCAGGTTGAGCATGGCTTGTCGTGGATTAAATTTGCTCGACGGCATATGAGTGCATCTCTGTTGGAGGACTCGCTTCCAGGGGCACTTGTGCATGGACGTCCAACTCTTGAAATTTCAGCAAAATCCTCAATTTTCACACGTGTTCAGGAAATGTTTCACTGCATATGCTCACGAGTACTGGTGAGGCCCTGACCTGGCGTTCAAAGCCGATTGAAAGCAAAACAGTCGCAGAAGATCACCTGTATCGTACGTGGACTTGACCATTTCACCGAGAAGTTTCTTGAACAAAGCCAAGCTACGTAGCTATCTGATTCAAATTCGACCGAACCAGGTTCAGCAGATGCTGGATTGTTGTGACTCAACATTTGCCGAACGCACCTAAGCCCTTTAACCCCTGCAATCTGTGTGCGCTGCGTATTACAGCTAATTTACCTGCTGCCCGGAGGGTGGCTCTTGTATTACGTAACTCAGCGCGCAATCGGAGCCCCTCCGGTTCAACAAGCAACAGCCATCGGGGCTCACAGATCTTATCAGCTGCATGATGAACCCCCGACAAAGCCTCTCTCGTTAGCACATGCCAACTTCACTTGACAGGAATTTTTACCCTCTCACACATCGGGTGAGTAAGATGAGTACACAAGGCATCCAAACCTCGCAAAATTTTGCAAAGTGACCCTTTCGAGTCGAGTTTCGGACAGAAGTGTTGGGAACAGCGCAGGCCACCGCACGCGACTTGTCACGCGACGCCCATTCAACGTCAAAACTGCACGTTTTCCCTTTGTTCCACACTCGAAACTTTTTATAAGATTGAAAAACTGCACCGACTGAGTCCTTTTCACCCAGGAGTATGTTTGCCTCGTCTCCTATTGTGAAGAGCAAACAAAGACGGGCTTCGCACAGGTGTAAAACGAAATTAATGAACTGCCTGCTCGCTCGTAATTCATCGAAAATTAATCATCATCAGGAAACAAATTCACTATCGTTCTGGGATTGCAATCTGAATTTCTGATGTCAAGCCAAAAAATTCGAAATTTTCTGACAAGGAGACTGGGGACCAAAAATGAGCTGGTCAAATCTTGGCAAGGACAGCGGTGAAAATTGGTGGGTGCGACTCTTCGTGTTGAGAGTGTTCAAAGGAACAGGCCTCCTACTTCCAACTGTTGCCTCGATTCCTATTCATCCGCCGAACAAAGGACTCGGGCCCAAGATGCTGCAATTAATGCAATTTTCTCCGATTTACAAAGAATTCCCGGGACTGCACAGATGGGACAAAATCAACTGCGCAGAATGATTCACACTCTGAACATACCTTTCACGAAAACGAGTGACAACCAGGTGTGATGTTGTCTTCAGCAACGGCCCCACAAATCAGTTGCCAATTTTGCAAATTTTGTTGGCGAACACTTCAGTTCAAGAACAGCATCGTTTCCAATTCTTTTTCGTCCCCCCCCCCGAGTCCAACGTCAACGTGGATTTTTGCAACCCAACCCTGCGGGCCGGACTCTATGCGGATGCGCCACCACGAGTGACGGTTAATTGAGCCACTCGGGCCGCTCATCAGAATCGCTCCGCTGAAACTCGAACCGCAATATCCGTCACGATCCGAAAAACGATCCGCAAGAGGAAAAAATTCTTATTAGTTCTGTGTCGTGTTGAAATATCTTTCCGTTACATATTTTCAAACTGCGCATTGGACATCTCAGTTTCACTAGAGAGGAATTGCTTGCTGCTTCTCGTGTAAAAGATGCCAATTGGGAAGCAAAACACTCAAGTTGGAGACACGCCTTGTCCGCCGACTGCATTCTGGTTAGCATTATGGCCCAGGTGCAAACGATATATTTTCAACAGCTCTGTTTCTCTGTCAATCACTGGACCGAGCATGCATGCACAGGAGGGGAGGAAAATAGAACTGAAGAAGATTCAACTTCATGTCAACAGCATATCTCACCTACTTATCGATTCCAAACTGACACACGCCTGGAAAACTATGTTCCGCAGAAAGGAAAATAGATTTTGTTCCCTATTTTTAATCTAAACATCACTGCCTGAGGCATTTACCGTACATTTCCTGCAGCCTCTCAGCCTCTATTCCATGTTGATAATGTAGCTTTGAACAACAATTGGCTGGATATCAATAGTGGCGCGTTCTCTGCCTTTGAGTCGCGACGCGGTGCGTCAGGAATCGATACGACAAAACGCGTCCCTCCCTCCGGGCGCACGTCACGCGACGAAGCGTTCAGTCTGCGTCCTGGACAAAAAACATACATTTCTCAAACTATTCCTTGTCCCTTTCCTAAAGTCCTGGTGAGCTGGTTCTCCTTTCCTCACGGATCAAGAGCAAAATGCGCTGTTAGTTTGACGTTTGAACTTGGTTGAAGATGTCGCTTCAGAGGCGGTGGTTCCGCGTGCTTCGCCTCACCTGTGGAAGAGCCATCTCGTCTCTGGTCCATTACATAAGAGGCTTCCACTCGACATACTTGGCAGGAAATGGAGGCAACGCCTGCTATCGATTCTGTATCACGTACGCGGCATCACAAAAGTCCGTGCTCCCAAGTACTCACTCCAGCACCGCCCTTTGCCAAGGACTGGAGGACGACGAGCAGGCGCCGCTGCCGCCGACTCCCGGGAGACTGGGTGAAATTTCAGATAGATTCAGTTGCATGACCTTTCCCGGAACGTGAAAGCAGCGCCAGATTGAGCTGTCACAGCCACGCATTACACCCAGCAACTTTAAAAAGGTTTCTTTCCTGCTTGCAGGATATATCATTTCACTGAGGGAAGGAGTCTGGTTTCACAATGGCTTCCGCGAACAAAGATTCTCGTGTACAAAGGTTTAGCTGGGTCGCTTTGTCTCCCCTCCGCACGTTTATTACCTGCTTATCACGTATCAAAGGAGGGGAATGGATTGAAGTCTCGCTGCGCGCCGAGTCGGCTGCCTGCGCCTTGGTGACAGTTTGGACTCGCGGAACTTTTCTGTAGATTTTTCCAATTGTATTTTCAAACTGTACATTTTCTGTGAGACTTTCCTTACACTCAGAATTTTGGTTGTGCCGCATAACTTGCGGCAACCAAATGAGATACGTACCTCGACAATGGAATCATCATTGGCTTCGTCCTTCCACCGAACGCTTTTGGCTTGTTTGGACGGAGATGACTGTTGAGACATGGTATTCCACACCTCCCTGTATCCTTCATCCAAATAGTGATTCCATGCATAGATCCACGCAGCTCCAAAATAAATTCAGAATGATAGCACTGTGTTGCGACAGACACAAACGTCGAGGCCAGGAAGACTCATAGAAGTGTCGAAAGGCAAGACGTGAGCTGTGTACTCTGAACGAGCTGTGTACTCTGAACGACAATGATCACAATGAAGTTCCACAAATCCGTGCAGCTGTTGGGCACTGCGAGTCCTTGCTCCACGTCAAACGTGGCCACATCTAGTCACGTCACACGTCAAATGCAGTTGCGCTGGCAGCGTTACACAAACACAGTGCGAGTGTCAGGTGACATGGCAGGCGTTTCTGTACCTGCAGCGATCAATGACACCTGCCCTTTCAAATGTCTTTTTCCGAGTTCAACAGTAACGATTTCCTCCTCCGACAATGAGCCTCGAAGTGAAAATCTGGCGAAATGTGAGGTTCTCAACAAACTTCAAGTTGACAGATCTTCTTGGTGTGAGCTGTTTGTGAAGTGACAGTGACGTAAATGGTGAGGACGTTCTCTGATTCTGAGACGGCTGAAATCCTCGCATGTGTGGATTGTTGCTGCACATTTCCAAAATATATAATATCCGCAGGCTCCGAGCTCACTAGGAAAACAAGATATCCTGCGAGTTGGGTCAAACTACCCTTGTTAAGAAAACTAATCTGCTGTCCAAATGCCAGGCTTCCATTCATGCATCCATCATTTTTTTCAAGTGCACGAAAAAGTTTGGCGATGAAAACCTCAGTCCGTCACTCACTTTTCCACAGTACAATAAAAAGTACATCCGTGGAGTATTTTTTTCACTTTTGTCCGTTGAGCGCGGCACCTCGCGCGTGCGTCGGAGCGAGCGGCTCGTGGCCGAGTGGATCACGCATCGTGTAAATACGCACTCTGTACAATCCATCAATACCTGCACAACGCATCACGGAGCCGCTTCACTCCGTCTCCGGCGCACCGCAGCCCCGCAGCCCCGCAGCGCGCTCAGCGAGCCGAGCCAAGGTGAGCGCGAGGAGGAGAGGCACGCGCCGCCGCCGCCGCCCTTACAGCTGCAGGGACAAAACTTTTCTTCTCGCCGGGAGGAGCCAGTGGCCTTGAAGGGCTTCTCGCCTCGGGCGGGCGGGGCGTGATTTGATGGAGTCTGTTGTTCTGTGGGGAAGCGCTTCTCTCTGGCAGCTTCACCCCTGAGTTCAGTGCTTTTTTTGCACCCAACCCTTTCAGTTGTCACTCGTCTTTCGTCGATTTCCAAAGCTGAGATGCGTGCGCGGTGCACATCCAATTAACACCTGAATGGGCGTTGAGTGTGAATTCTGAATTCTCTCAGCCTCAATGGAAGAAGCTCTGTGCAGTGAGTGCGGATCACCAGAGTTTCCACGTCGCTTTGTGCGAGAAGCGGTACTGTTCAGCAGAGTGACCCTGTTGAGGCTCACGCGTCCAGTGCATCTCCACCATCCTCTCTCCGAAAACCAGCTTCTGGTGCAAAATCTGGGACCAGAAAAAGACAAATGGATGGTCCCCAATTGGCACCAGTGTGAGGTGGCAGTGATTTTGAGAAGTTATTGGAAATGTTCTCGTTTGGAGACAGGTGAGCTGCCTGAGCTGATGTTCCAAGGACTGAGAAGACACGTTACATTCAAGTGTCAATTGTAAGGTCGTCACAGCAGGAATCAAAACACACAAATCTTTCAACGAATTTTTTTCAAACTTGGTTTTCATCTCTGAAAGTTGTGTGTTGAGTTGAGTCAGTCTTTGGTTGAGTCGGGAACTTCAGCGTGGATTCCGCGGTGCGCCTGAGATGATTTCACTTGGACCGTGTCGCAACAGTTGCGTCGCCGCGGATGGGCAAACTTGCACTGAATCTCACCACGCAATCTCTGGATTTCCACTCATACGTGTACCTTTGGCTTCATACCTTCCTGCCTCATTTCATTTCCCAAAGGAAAGAATTTCAGTCACAACCATGGCATTCTAACAGTATCTCAATTGTTTCTTGGTGCTTTGAGAAACAAAGGAATTACCAAGAAAAACAACTGCCGTGGAGGCGCGACGATCTTTGTTGTGCAATTGCGAGACCGACGCCTTGGTGTCACTGTGTCTCCCCCCTGGAGAAACGCACCTCCTACCAACCCACTCACCAAGTACTTCAACACCGGAGCCTTCATCGTCACGGATAACGTGACTGCTTATCGGTGCATTGCCCAGATTTACGCAACACCCGACGCTATGTGGGAGATAACAGTTGTCATGAAAACTCAGGAAGTACTTGCGAGTAATTACAGCAGTGAGTACTCGTGAGTGAGAAACGTTTGTTGAGCGTGGCGTGCCGATACGAACGGGCAGCCGTCTATTTTTACGGATGGCTCACCGAAATTCCTCACTCGAAGGCTCCCATCTTCAAAAAGTTTGAAACAAAGAGCTCGAATGATGGTCCATCCTCTTTACTCAACACAAGAGAAATGTAAATCAGCCTGAAGCAAGGCGTGTTTCAGTTGACATGGTCATGTTTGGACAAAGAAACAATTTCGCTTTGATTTTTTCTGAACACTGAAACGACAAACAGGAAAAGCACGCACTCTGACGCAGTCAGTGAGTAGCTCATTCACTAGAACTGGAACCAAAAGGAAACCCCGATATTTGGAGGCTGACGAGTTCATGCCTGACATCAATCTCCAGCTTCATGTTTTGACAGATGAAAATAACTTGTTGGTCATGTCCGTCAGCAGACTGAGTATCAGTGGAGAATTTGTCGACAAAAATCAGAAAATTCCGAAGCTGGATCGAATCGCTGATAAAAGTGGAGCAATTTTCCAGACGAGCGATTTCTTTCATTCCGTTAACAGCGCAGCTTTCAGCGCGATCGCTCTGTAATTTTCATATCATGGGTGTTGCCTGTTATCACATCAAAGGAAACTTCATTTCACATGTGTTAATCAGATTTCATTCCCTTCGTTTTTCAGATTTTAATTGTCATGCATGGCGGTGCTGGACTTTCTGCAAATCTCGTAATACTCGTGCACAAATTGCACATCATAGGTACAGATTGCATCTTGGTTTGGTCTTGGTTTGTCTGGGGACATGGAGATTGGTGTCTCCAAATCCAAATCGCAATTTGTACTTTGCCAGTCAGTTTCGTCCAGCTGGAGGCGGGGGGGGGAGAGGGTTCGGGTGACAATTCTGATTCCGTGTGCTCCATGTGTCAGAGGGAAAGACAAGTTCAAATCCCATTTTTCTGCGACTTCTCCGGAAAAATACAAAAATACAAAAATACTCTGATTTCATAAGACTGAAGAGTTATGAAGAAAAGTTCAGAGCGGCCTCTGGAGACAGCAGGACCAGCGCAGCTTTTATTGAGACAAATCTGAGCTGCGCCTCGTCCGCCGGTGGAATTCTTGTCCCGAGATAATTGCTGCTCTGGGATGAGTCTCCGGGTTTGTACCTTGTTACGGATGCTCTGGATATGCTCAATTTGCGTCCCACTGGACGATTTGCTGGGATACGCTGCAGAACAATGATCATGATCAGAAACAAGTTTCAGTCCAAACCTGCAGACCCTGGGAAGAAGAGAAGTTCTGTCTCTCGGCCTCGTTTTGAAGAGGCGCAGCCCAGTCTTCCACAGACTTCTGCAGATGCAGGGTTCTTCCTGTATCTCGCTCAGGAAAATGCACTTATTGATGTTTGATCATGATTGCATTGCGAGGTCCCTCGGAGCGGACTCCCGGACCCATCCATTACGGGCTAATCATTGTGATCATCTGCAGATGCTGATTGGCTGAGGGCGACTGCAGGCTTCGGCCCTGCGAGTCCTGACTCCAGTTTCCCTGGCGCAGCATGGGCCACTGGTGGATCCAGGGGGCTGCCCCCTCGTCCTCCTCCAAATCTCTCCTCCAGTTTTTAACTTCTGAGAGTCGTATGCTGGCCCAGACCTAGGTCGTCCCCGAATCTCTGGTCCTGGATCCGCAAGATTGAACAGGCGAGGAGCTTTGTCATGTCAACGTCGTGCACTTCTGGCTTGGGGAAACTGCGCGTGCATGCACGACTGATATGCAGAAGACTGTCACGGCTTGAAGCAAGAAGCATCTCGGTTGCTGTCTCACCGCAATGCGCATCTCTCGGTCTCACACGCGCATGCACGAGCAACCTTGTTCTGCGTGTAGCCTGCAGCTACGTCAAATTACTTTTTGCGTGCAGGAAGAAAGGTCGAGTACGCATCCTCAGCTTGCGCACGGGAAAGGTGAATTGGAGAGATACAGTGGATTGAGCTGAAGGCGCGTGACGCCACAAATGCTTTGTTGCTGAGGTGTTTTGTTCGAACAACTTTGCGGAGCAACATGTTGTCACTGTGATGATCCCAGGATGAGTCATCGCAAGAGGCAGAGACAAAAGAGCACGACTCCTGCGTCCACACCTGTGCGATGAGCACTGAGATGACTTCTTCTGCCCTTTTGTCAACCCTCAATGTGGATGAGTTTTTTCAACGCGCAACAGTGGCATGCCATCAACTGGACTTTTGTCATCATCTCACTGCCCATCCTGAGGAGAACTTGCAGTAATTTTAGAATTTTTCAATTATCTTCACGCACCAGCACGTCAGGAGATCAGATGTAATTGGAGTGAAGTTTGGGGACAGATAGTGCGGTTCATTAGGAGACGCACGGGTTGGAGTGACGTCTGAATGCGCGCGCGGTGACAGGTGCGCGTGCGCAGCCGTGATGGGGACACCTGCAGCCCTGCGCGCGCGCACCGCGAGGCCCACGCGCGAGCAGCTTATTAGCTGATCCAGGATATGACGCACATGATCCTGGATCGGTGAGATTGAGGCAAAGTGAAGCCAAGTGAGGTCTTTTTCTGGAACGAGTGCTGAACTCCATTCTTTTTGTTGCAGGGACAGTTACGATCCAGTTCGGTGAAGTCTCCTCTCGAACACCACGGTCCTTGCTGATCTAGCTACTGGTTCCAAAACTCCCAAGGAGGGGAACATTTTGCCTTCATGCAACACAAATTTTACGAGTACTTTATTCAAGAAAAGCATTTCGCACTCAACCCGAGTGAACTGGAAAAGTGCACGCAGCTGCCCCGCTGTACAATTACCCTTCGTATTTCAGCGGGATCTTTGGATTTCGGGTCAGTCCCTGCGGAGGCAGGAGCGCCCGGACGATTGATCTCCGCCTCCCACTGAGAGACAACAAAGCTGCGCGGGGTGTCCGCTTTCCGGAGGTAACCGCGGTAAATCTGTCCGCGACTCAGGATCCGGAGAGTTATGCGTGCAGCAGGTACTTGAGCGCAGCATTTGGACCAACTGCAAAGTCTAGCACTTGGGTACGAACGCAAATGAAGTTTGGGTTCAGTTTCTGATTTCTCTGTGTGTTTCTGCGTGTGCTTCTGACGACGCTGCTCGAAGAAGCCACACGACACCTCATCTCGGGACGGGACTGTACTCTGACTAATTGACTGCATGATTGCAAGATCCAATTGCAACCTGCAATTTTTCCCTCTCAGTACTGCAGACTGCAGGGAGCCTGCGCACATTGCTTCGTGTCTCTATGCGATGGGAAAGAAAGAAATTTGTCACGAAGTATTCGTTGAAGATTCGGCTTGATGGGAAAAGTTCCCTGGGTGCTGGTGCCTGGCTCTTCGATTTCCTGGCACGAAAACTCAAATTTGTCTTGCAAGCGTTCTCGCTGGAGTGGTGGACGCCGAGAAAAAGTAGCCTTGGTGCCCCAAAAATCCACATGAAGAATATAAATGAAGCCAGAAACCACCATTACATGGACGATGTTCCACAGAAGTATCGACTTCGGCTTGGCGGCTCCCTGCTTCAATTTTGCATGAATCTGTCAAACTTACATTTCTGCATTCGATCCCACCCGAAATCCAGATGTCAAGTCCGGGGCTGGAAGTCTGATCCTGCGCTGATTAGACAAGCAGATTGGTCCTGCACATGTGGAGTGGTACCATTTATTGAGCGGTATGCTGACTGGCCCTGTGGTTCTTGAAATTGGGTCTTGCGGGGAAATCGCGGTGGGAGTCAATGGGGGCCAAGTTTGCAGTGTTTCAATTAAATCGACAAAACTGAGTTTTGTTTTGACCAACAAGTGAAGGATTTGTCCTTCCGTTGTGGTTGCAATAGCAAAATTGTGAGCAAAGTTTGGAACTTTTGTCCAGCAATTTTTTCGTGACCACTCGTACTAGAAGAAAATGTGGTCGTCTGAGATTACAAACTTGTTGGACAAGTTGAGAGAGAGTTGGCGGAGTGATAAATAATGCAGCGAGTTCATTTCCTTCAGCATCCAGTTCTCTCTCCGGCCTTCACTTCCCTTTCAGAGAACAGCAGGCCAGATAGAGTTCCTCTGGGTAAATCCCACCAAGCTTGATTTCCTCCAATTAGAAGAGCGCTTTTGAACTGACAGTTTGTCCAGCTCCAAGGTAATGGTCAAGAGAGATCAGCTCAAAGTCCTCCCCAGTTCCTTGCCTTTGGAACATTTAATGAGGTTCTTCGAGAAACAAACTGTTCCAGCGAAAATATTGATGCACCGTTTGAAATTCAAATGTTTTGAATGTTGCAAGAGAATTGAAACTTTCCCGGACATGTTTCACACACCAATAAATCAGGTTGAGGAGAGGCCCAGATCGAGGTCTTTGATCTTCCGAGATCTAAATACCTTTAACGAGCTGCGGCACCTTTGATGTATTCAACTGCAACCGACTTCAACGAGGCAACTGGATTTCACGAGACAAACCATCCGGAAAATTTCCATTGAAAAATTCACACCGATAGCGGAACTCTGATTGTTGGGGAATGTAAAATGAAATAGATTTGCAGTGAAGCAGTCTTAAATCATCCAACTTGATCTCACTGTGTTGCATTCAGCATTTTACCCCTGCTCTTTTGTGTAAAAAGCAATTGTTGCAAGTTTTAATTTTGTTCTGAAACTTTTCACAATGGGGTTGTTTCTATAAAATTGCCTTGACGAAAGTAGAAAGTACGAGCGTGCATTCACTTATCTGTCCCTGTGAGAGAGAGCGAGCTGGGGCCACGAGGTTTGTCACTTACCTACAAAGACAAAAGAAGAGACACGTTTAATGCATTAACTCTGCGCAGGTTTGTTCGGGTTGTGCAGCTCGCAGCCGCGGCGGAGTGTGCGCGCGCGATGCAGATGTCTGACATGAGGCAGATGATCCAGTTGCTCCGAAGCGGCTCGCTCTCTGCGCCCCACCAACATTTCTTGCTGAAACTCTGTTCAACACCACGAATCAAACACCGAAGAAATCGTGACCAAATATTTGGTCGAGTATGTTTGAAGCGCACAACTCTTGTTGCCAGTGTCCACCAGAATCACCTGCAAAAAACCCCGGAAGCAGACGCAAGGCCGTCAATTTTACAACAGCAACAACGAAACAGCTTCCAGCAAAATCTCAATTGTCAATCCTTCTGTTTCCGTCAAGTCTAGTCACTCGCTGACCGTTCTTGTGTCCAAGACTGACTCCCGTAAGTCGTTCCCTGGGAGCGACTCTCGCGAGGGGCGCACCCAGCGCGGGTTCGCCCAGAGGCATGCCAAACAAGCAGCAGCAGTTGTCACGCAGAGATGCAATGCAAATATTATCACCCCACACGGCCGGCTATTAATCACACACTGATTGGCAAAATATGAATATGTTTATCACTTTGTCGCGTGGTGATTGTGGTTTCAAACATCGTGCAAATTTGACAGCGGTTGTGTGCCTGCAGAGGCAGATCCGGGTGGGCTTGTGTGTGTGCCTGCATGGTTTATTTTTCTGACCGCTGAAAAGAAATTTTGTTATTTGTCACGTCAAAATTCTTGGATTCGTTGGCCAAATCTTGGATCCGCTCCTGTCTCGGGTCTGCCTCACATAGCCGCAGGTGCGTTGGAAGTTTTCGACCTGAGTGAAGCATTGCTATCGCCTCTTCAAAATTTGAAGTTGGCATCGTTACTCAATGGACAACGCCATAATCCTGTTGTCCAGATTATCCTGTGGAGAATTGCTGTACTTAGCAGGCTGTTTACCTTCGTCAATCTGATTTTCTGACCAATCCGACAGATGTGCCAGAGAGTTTGACATTTCCCATTCAATTCTTTGCGCGCAACACGTCAGAGCGATAATCTCTTGTAATCCTGCATTTCGTGTTGCTGTTGGTTTCGCTTCGTGTCACCAACTTTGCAGTGGCATTTTCACGGCAGTTGGTTCACAACTTTTCCCAGGTGAGGTCCTCTTGAAAACAGCGTCCAATCTGACATTTCAGCAAAATGTTGAATGTCGCTAGGGCATCTGTCAACTTCTGAGGGACGACTCATCAGCAAAATTTCTAATTAGCGAGTCTCACTGATGTATGCAAATTTCTAGTCGATGTCCAGCATCGAGTTGAATAGGAGGTTTCAGCTGAGATGAGATTAAACTTAATTGTTGATTTAATTATCATTAATTAAAGTGTGTTGACCTCTGATTAGAAGCTACTCGTAGCGACAGTCCTGTGGATGTCGTAATAACCCCAAGTTTGCTCATCCTGACAGCAACTTTGACCAACAAAGGGCCACAAAATGCGACCACTGCTTGCAAAATGGAAAATTCTAACAAAGTAGTGCACAATTCGATCAACTAGTCGCAAAGGAGGTCATTGCAAAAGCCAGCACAGTTTTGTTCCTGCAAAAGGGAACATTTAGGATTGCACTTTTGGTCAAACGGACAGACCTTGTATTGCACCTCTGATGCAAGCTTCTCGCCGACCAGTGATTAAACTTCTAATGGCTTTAATCACCTCCCACATTCGCCCCCAGCCCCTCGCAGGAAACAGGTAATTAGGAACCAAGGGGAGGAATCCATTTTCTACGTGAGCAAACATTTGTGGAATGCAGTGCAAATGTCATGGCGACGTGATTCTTCGCAAAACGACTGTTGATCGCAGGTCTTTGCTCGGATATGAACCCAAAGAACAACTTTCAGAGTGAGTCGTGCGCTTACTTTCAAGAGGTGAGTGTCACTCAAGACGACCTTGATCTGCATTGGTTCGTGTGGTGATCTCCTCTCTCTGGTTGTGCTGTTGTATCCAAAGCTGCAGTCTCAATGTGTCGAAACGGTATCTCCTTTTCACAATCCTGAATGTCAGTTGAAATCACCCAGAAATATAATATGGTCGTGAGGAAGCTGGTGACCGTTTCTCTATTCAGCTCTGCTGCAATCCACTTTCAGGCAGAAAACTGGCGCAGAATTGTCGCTGAGAGTGAACCACGATATCCAAATGCAACCGTTGAAGTCTCTCAAGTGTTAGATTCTACAAAGTTTCTCAAAACAGCTCAAAATGACATCCGAAGTAAGTTATCCAGATTGAACAAAGCTCTCCAGAACAGTTGATCAGTTTTCCCACCGAACAGTGAAGAACGAGTGATTTTTTGTGCACAGCAATCCACAACGCCGATTCCAGAAAGCAGGTGTGTGCGGCAGCGAGTCCACTCGCAGAGTGATGATGCCACTTTCCAGGCGCAGCGCCTCGAGCTGTGAGGTCGGTGTTTCACTGCGGGGGGCCACTTCTCGGGCAAGTGTCACTTTTTGACACCACGAGGGCTGTTCCTATGGCTGATGTCACGGACTCATTACTTGGCGTGGCACACAGCTATTTATTGCCTTGGAATGTAAACAGTGTACTCTCCCCCGCAGGCGAATCGTAATGGCTTCTGAATTTATTGAAATTGAGCGACACGAAGTTGGGAGAATCTCTGCAGTGTTCCTGCAGGGTGTTCAAAGTTGGCAAAACACGGGGAAACCTCCCAATGTTTTGCGTCTCTTTGTTGTGGCATACGCCAGAAGAAAGAAACGCCCGCACATGTTGGAGATACGAGCCGCCGGTTTTATTGTCTCTTGATAAGAGCTCTGGACACCTGGCGGGGACAAACGTGTTGAACTCAAGAGCTCACCAAACCACAAAACACACAGCGAGAGGGTGGACGAGACTTTACATTGAATTCGTCACATTCTTTGGCAGGAAGACGAACAGTAAAACTGTCATCCCAGAACAGAGAATGCAGGTATTATTGAGTGGATACTCGAGATCTCACTCCCCTAAATACCCGCACATACGCGCAGCGTCTTGTCGAGAGGAAAAAGCTCCCACGGGAAGTTGACATGTTCGGGTCAATGTTGCGAGGTCAAGGGTTAAGAGGATTCGGGTGGGTACTTACAGGGATCATGTCAAACACAGCGTGTCAATACTGCTAAATGAAACTTCGAAGCCAATTGGTTTGAGTTCTGTTTTCTGGGAAGGGCAGCAAACAGGATTTTCAACCCGACATGCAAGGAACAATCTTTACTTGCGTTTCCTGGTCTTTTGTGATTCGTTCACCTCGAAGGTGCACGAAGGAAAGCGGTCCGACTTGGCAGGATCAAATGAGATTTGCAAAACTCATGTCTCAATTTCGTGGCACTCGTGTTGATTGATTCCAGAGTGGGCAACAGGAAATCTGCATGTCATAGCGCACTCTCTTCCAGGACTGATTAATGTGCGGCGGGGCGGGGGAGGAGGGGCTGTCAAAATGAGAGAGATGAGCGCACCAGTTGTATCTTCGCAGGTGCACGCAGATTACACGCAGACATGCACACACGACTCTGTGCTGTGTCTGTGTCTGTAGCTTTCACCAATCTGGACACAGAGAAACTCATAAATGTCAACATCTTTGTCCGTGCAAATGGCTTCTCGCTGAGGTTGTTCTTGCGGATGCCCACACCTGTTCAAAACCACACAAATTTAATCAAACTCCATCCAAGCCCATGTAATTAAAATTACTTTGTGCCTGGTACTCGCGGAGTCGCCCCTGGGTCGGATTACGAGCTCTGGTTCTTCTGACGTAACATCTGTAGCGACGCGAGAGTTGCGTCACGTGCGACGCACATGTCGCGCAACCGCGTCAGATTGATTGTTGCGATTGGCTAAGGAGAAGACGACGCAACCCAGCTGATGAAATTCAAATGTGGGTTGGTTGCCAAAAATTCGTGAGAAACTAACTGCGATGTTTGTAAGAGCCAAAGAGCACTCTTTCAGGCAGAAAATTTTGTGCACCGAACACTAACCCTCAGCTCGATCAGTTTCGAAGCAGCGTTTCTAACACCTTTCGCTGCCTCTGATCGTTCGGACATTGTCCGTCATAATTGATCTGGACAGAGCAAACTGAGCCTCACGTTCACTTGATCTATGCGCGCTCGCCCGACTGTGAGTGTTGGTTATGAGTGATCCTGTATGTGATGGTTGCTCCTCCTTTCTGCGTCTGACTCCCATCATAACCCACATCTGGAAGTGTTCTACACCTTTCCTTTGTTATCACTCGCTTTTTGAGTTATTTTCTGTATCCTTTTACTTGAAGCGGTTTCTCTCATGGTGTTTTGGCCAAGTTTATTACTTCACCCAAACAAGAAACTGCGCTTCAGTTTTCATCAGTCAACGTATCTGGAGGAAATGCGCAACAAAGGAACAACACAACGAGCGCGCAACAAATGTCACTTTGTGCACGCAAAGCTGAAATCTCCAGTATTTCTCGCCACTGTTCCGGAGCAATGCAAAAAACAACACACTCGCAAAATCCACATCTCCACGCTCCAGAAACCACAAACCACAATTCACCTGCGGGCATCTTATCTTCCAGGACGCTCAGACAAACCTCAAACATTCCCAGGGTGTCAAACCTCGACGCGTTTCCTGGAAGCGGATGACTGACATCTGGCACGCTGCGTCTGGTCGGTTTAAGTGTTGCTGCTCGCGATCGCATCTGATTCGCGGCCAACAGATGAGGATGACACGTCCTCGTGGGGCTGATGGATCGAGACAGGTGACGGACGATAACCCGATCCCGCGGACTTCCAATCAGAACTTTTTCCTGGCATTATTTTTGCAGGAATTGTGGTCCAGGTTTCCTTGTTGAGCAAAACATACATTGATTGTTTCACGACAACACGGACCAAAGTTTTTATTTCGTGACAGCGGCTCTTGCTTTGCTGAACGAGCAGAAACCAAGGTGAGCGGAATTTGGTGTCATTGAGTCAATATGAGTCTGCAGGATGGTCACCAGACACGAGCATCGTTTAGAAAACCATCTCCTCCCGCTGCGACCAGCTCAAACACGCAGTACCAAAATCAATCAGACCGGCTGAATTTTAATGGAGTGGAACGTTTATCGTGTTCATCTGGCATGTTGGTGCGAGTGGTTTATCGCGACTGTCAGCAGCAGGTGCTCGGGGTGGGGTGCGGGGGGGGGGGGGGAGGGGGACCGGGGCCTGGTGTTCCAAGCCCGACCTCACCAGGGTCACTTTCGCATTTGTCTGGCACCAGATATCCACTCGAGAACGTTGTCACTGGTACTATAAAATGAATTTCACGGCCAACACAAAAAGTTCCTGTGTGGTGATGAACGCGCGCACATGAAGCAGGAATGTGGCTGAACCTGAACCTGATTAACCTGGTGCAGGCGCAGAAAAACAGCCGCGATCGCTCCACCTATCAAATAATAAACACTCGGTACACCGAATAATCCCGCCTTAATCCGAATAAGCATTCAGCCACCAAACCAATTCATTTCCTTCTGAGCTTCTCCAAACACTGCTCCACGGGTGAAGACGTTCGGCAGCGGAAGAACACTTTCGCCGCACTTTGGCTCGCATCGGCGCAGCAAAAGCTAGATTTGTGTTTCTCTGAGAGGCAGAGAGTGTGGTTTGGATTTACATTTCTCACTTAATGCTTGCGTCGACTTGCATTGCGCTAAAATGCTTCACCTGCTGCAGGTATTGATGGGACCTGAGCGAACTACTGACTCGCGAGTGGAGAACCCAGTGGGAAGACGCATGGCCAGCTTTCCGCAATATTTGCTTCCTCAAATGTTTCGCAAATTGCAGTTTCTTCAGCTTCGTTTGTCATTCTTCTTCCAGTTTGTCTTCAGCAGTTGAATCGACCCGCATCTGCTGCAGCAACAACTGTTCAGACTGCATCTGTGCAGGTCAGCAGAAGCGACACATACACACACACACACACACACACACACACACACACACACACACACACACACACACACACACACACACGATAATCGATGTGACCTACCAAGAAGACCATCCCTGCCCGCTGCGTTTGTCCTCGTCTGAAAGTCCTCTTTCTCTTCCTACGTGGATCTGTGATATTCCTATTTTTGAACCGAGTCTGTCCAATTGTATGAAGCCTCACACACAGCGCCCCCGGCGCGGCTCTATCATCTTCTGTAACCAGCAATTAAATGTCTCCACATCCGGAGGTGGTTTGTCCATGGAATCGAGGTCAGACACAAATCGCCTCCAGCAGGTTCTTCTTCGTCCCTTTCAGTCTCACTGACCAATAACTGACCAGGACGTGGCCTCTAGCTGTCTTGCTGAAAATTCCACAGCACTCTTTCAAAATCCCACCTTTCATGTCACAGTGACCATTCACTGGGTCCATTGGGAAATTCTGAAGAATGACACAAAGAGAACCTTCTGTGAGCAGACAACCTTTTCACGTGTAGGAACTTTCCACGTCCACATTTTTCCAGAACTGTCCCAGGATCTGCTCGGATCAGGATGTGACGCGACGCGTCACGTGTGTATCAAAATCCAGACTCCTTCTCTACACACAATCCGTGTCCATTCTGCATGCGAATTTCTGCAGAAATACTTCCGCACAAGAAGACCTGTTCCTTTTTAAGTGTGCCAAAGGTCTCAGGCCTTTTCAAAACTGGGCTGAATACACAGCAAATATTTAGTCTCTTTCTCAATTGGTTCACGTTTGCAAGAACATACCAGTGGTGACTTTCTCGAAAGGATCGCTAGGAATGGTAAAAGCTTGAAAGTTTGAACTCTGTACAGCAATAGAAAAGTGGAAAGTTTGTCATTCATCACCCGCTATAATTGGTACTCAAAGGGAGCACTTTGAAGAACCGCCGCCTTTTGTTCACGACCACAAACAGAGCGCAACTGCGTTTACCTGGAGCAAACACCCCCGTATTGTCACAGTTGCGGCAGTTTATTATTTCACACCAGGCTGATAACAAGCTCGATTAGGAGGGTCATCAATACTCGGTTGTAAAAGGGTTGTAAACAGAGAGGAACTGTCAAATGCCTGTCCGCGCTCAGTGACCGCTGCGAAGCAGACGCGAACAGTAAGCTTACTTGGTTGGGGAAAGCCAAAGACAAAATTTGACAACCCCAAATGAAATCGCTGGTCCGACTGAAGCACTTTGTGTTCATTTCAGATGTGTGCATGTCAGGAAAGAAACGCTTGTTTTGGGATTCAAAATTGTCACGAAATTTTTTGCACGCAGCTGGCAACGGGGTGAAGAACATGATTCAGGCAAAATAATGAGGGAGAAAGCGTTTTGTTGAGAAAGCAATTTCACTGTATGGTATTAAAATTCGTCAATACCTGAATATGGAATGAACAAACATCGCAGGCAGCTGCGAAGTGGAACTCGAACCCCGCTCTTTTGTGCGGAGGCACAACCGTCTCATTGAGACACGCACTCCGTGTTGACAAGATCAAACTGGCGATTGACTGTCACATTGATTGACAAATTGATTTTGAAGCGGTGTTGGTTTTGAAAAGAGTATTTGGTATTTTCCTGAAACCTAGCTTTAGCTTCCTTTCACTTTATTTTTGAGGAGCAGAAAACCACGAAGAAACAGGCCACGTTCGTGAGTTTTTTTGCCAAAACAGGTTTCACAGTGTAACAACATCGGAAACAATAAAACAAGAAAGAGACAATTTCGCTTCTTGATCAAGCAATGCAGAGCTCACATCTGTGAAATTCAAAAGCAAATGTTCACCTGTTCTAATCCTCACTTTTGAATAAAATTCATGGCCACTTCATGAATGTCTTTTCAGCCTTGCATGCCCATGTTTGCCTGACATGATGTAAACACACCGGGCTCGAGTACAACAAACACTTCAACCAGATCAAAGGCGGCTCGTTCAAATCCTTTTAGCTCCAGGTGACTTCTGTTTACCGTGTGAGCAAAGAGAAGAGCGAGCGTTCAGAATTGGAATTTCCTTTCCGTTGTCGGGTTTGGCTCAAAGCAAGAAATATCACACCGAACAATTTGTAATTCTCCTGACCGCTGTTGTCAAAGAGGCGTCTTTTGTTGCTGGCAACAACGAATCTCGTTGCTTGACAACTTTCTGGCACAAAAGTATACACACAAGCACACAGCTCGTTCTTGACTAAAAGGTCTCGAATAGTTTTGTGACCTTACAAAACTTCTCACAGGAACCATTTTTAGGAAATGCGAAGTCAGGACAAAGTTGTCGTGAAGAAAAAGACACAACAGAAAAAGTCTCTTGAAAGTATGTCTGCTGCTGGTCAGATTGTTTCCAAATTACGAAAAACTCCGACAAATTGGAGTTAAATATTGGAGGTTAGAAACTCTTTCGGCTTCACCACGACTCTGGAAAACCCCTTCGCTTATGTTTGTGAGACAGCCAAAAAGCCGCACCCTGTAATGGGTTCGTTTTTCTTTATTTATTGCAAATCTTTTAATCCCAGGTGAACATCAAAGAGCCGACAGACGGAGGGTCGTCTTAGTGAAACACCAACAAAATAAGCCCCCAGGCTGTGTTAGATTTTGTCCCTTCAGATGCTCCAGCGCCAAAAAGGCACTGAAGAAACGTCAAAAATGTGCTGTGATTTGTGCAGAGCGAAGGTGGTTATCCTCTGACCGTTGCCCTCTCCCGTGACCGTTGCCCCTCTCAAATGACCAGACAAACAGGTAGAGATCAAAGCAAGCCGACATCAACCATCAGGCCTAAACATGGCGCAGGGAGGTTGGCCTTCCAACCCCGTATCATTTCTACGAGGAACACCATTCTTCGTATTCATACCAGCACATATTTTTAAAGGCCAGTTGAGAGTGTTTGTCGAGTGGAGAAGGAAACATTTTGGACCATTTGCGGAACAAAGTGTGTGTTTGGTGGTGGTTGTGATTCTTTGAAACTGGTCAAACAGTACGAGAATACAATGGGTTTTCACTCGAGAATGAAGACAGAAGGCAGGAAATGTCGCACCTTCTTGAACTGTCGCACTGTTTTGGGGGCCTCGTCGTTGAACAAATGTACCTGACCGTCGCTTCAAACAGGTTTGCTGGAGAAAACCTGCGAAAAATTGAAACTCCAGGAAAGACTTGCAGACAGTGCTTGGATTCTGTGAATGATTCTGTGCCGACGGTCGCACATTACCTCCACCTGTAACGAGAACATTTTCTAGCAGCCTTCCAGATGCCTTTACTTATCTCGCAAAACATTCACAGCCTGCCTCACCCAGACAATTCCAATCGGCAAGTGGAACTGAGAGTCAAGTTGTGTTGGAGCGTGTTTCTATCAGAATTCGCACCAATTGTTCAACTTGATCTGTGTCCCAATCAGGAACATCATTTCAAGCCCCTTGAAACCCAGCCCGATGCAGCTTCCTTTCAACGAAAGAACAGCTTGAACTGTAAAAGTTTCAAAACACCAAAATCTTGTCTGTTCCCAATTGTTCATTGGTGTGCACACTTTTGAATTCATTTATGCGTCACTGGCGAATATCTGCACCACATACGAACACACAGGTCTCTTTGTGCAAGGAAATCTTCATTGACGCAACTCCCTACTTTCCTGCAAAGGCAACTCACTCTCAGAAAAGGGAAGACCATCAAATAGCGGAACTTCCTTTCAACGCAACATTTGCATTGGGATGACTTCAGACAATGACCCATGTTTCCCTAAGACTGCAAAGGAGCGACGCTCACAGTGCCGAGACTCGATCAATCCGAGACAAGCGGAGGTTGTGCAGTGAGGTTGATAAAGCAGATCAACTTCTAATTTCATCGCCTCCCTCCTCGTCCTCCTCCTGTTTATGAGATTCAGCTCATTGCGAACCTCTTGTATCAGGCACTGCACTGACTTCCAAATGTGCCCTCTTTATGGGCAGTTTGTCCTTGAGAAGTGGAATCTTGTTCCTCCAGCTCTTGAAGACGGAAGAGTGCATTTGAGCTGTTCGGCTGGAGAAAAGATTCATTCAGACCAACGATGAATCACCACGAACGATTCGGTCGTTGCAGAAGTGTGGAAGCACTTGTGTTTTGGTGGAAGGTGGGAAGACCGCGCATCTCTGAGGCTGTGGTCAGTAATGTCCGTCTGGTATGCGCGTGGCATGCACTTCCAGCAATATCGCACTCATTGCCCTGGGTCTTCAACAACGGTCAGCAAGTATGCAGAGAAAATGCTTTTCACCAACAAGGCAAAAGGCAACCAAATGGTCTGAGGTAAGTGGGCTCTTGCAAGGGAAAGAGATTGCACTGGAAACAGTCCAGGTTCTCCCTACTTTACGCATCTCTGAATCTCAAGTGATTTCACTGCTGCGGAATCGTGGACATGTTCGTTAGTCAGCGAAACTTTTGAGGTGGTGAATTTGGATTGGCCTGCATAATTCTGGCGGTTCCAGATGCCTGAGGGATGCTTCTTTTTTGCAGACCAATTACGTTGATCTCAGCGTTTCCGCCCTGCTAAACGAACGACTTCTCATCCCTCTGCAATTCGTTCTGATTATCAGAGCACGGCAGACAGACAATGGTGTTGAGGAAGCCGGAGCGGAGTCCGATCTCTCTGCACTCAGGAGGAGGGACGGAAGCGTTTCCAGTTCACTGCTCCAGAATGCTGCGCTGTGGAGGCTGAATTCCCCCAGAGTAATTTACTCGCCTGTGGGACGGACGGCGCTATGTTGGGGTTTGCGTACTGACCAGGCTCGTGTCTGTGGTTTGGGTGTTTTCCATTTGCCTGTGGATAGTTCAATAGGTTCAGAATGACCATTGAGCCTTCGTTCCAAGAAGATTCTGTTTCGACCGAACTCTGGACGACTCGAGCAGGGGCTGGCTGCGTATGCCAGTCTGAAGACGGTTCTCTCAGGCTTCATTTTCAGCTCGTCCGTTTTGTCCCTTGACCAGCTGTGGACTTCATTTGGATCCATGACTGATTGGGTCTTCTGAGCCAAAGTCGTGCAACAGTGCAACTGTGATTTTTCTTGGCTTCCTTCGATTTTCTGCCACTTTTAGACCCACTTCTCTCCAGAAGAAGCTCGATCTATCGCCCGAATCAGTTCCTCTTGTGACTGCGCTATCTCTTTCTGCACAACGCACCACGCTGATAGCATTTCTGCTCGGAGGTTTCCCTCGGTGTCTTCGAAATGGTTAGGCGTCTGCACTTTTGCAGCTACAAAATGCTTTTAAGTGGTGGAAGTTCTGAGCACGCAGTACTCAACGCAGGGCTCGATGTGAGTACATATTTTGAGTACTTACCCCGCATTTCGCCTGGCAAGCAATCAGCAGAGCGAAAGAGCGAAGCGAGAAATGCTGGAAACAAGTCGGATCCAAGTTCCAACAAACACCAAGGCTTCCCCTCTCTGAACCCGTTGAAATGAAGAATTGCCCACCCAAACACACGGCATCACAGACGGACGGCTGAGGTGAATTCGTCCAAACTTCACCTCACAGCGAATAGAATTCACTTCTACGTCTCGATGGATCTGACGCTTGGAAGCTTGACTCAAGACAATTCTCTGTAAGAGACCCAAATGTAGGTATGTGTGTGTGTGTGTGTTTTCTTCCACACAACCCACAAAACACGTTTTTCTTCCAGAAAAGAAGACCTTGGCAAGACAATTTCGTTTGTCTTCCGTCAATTGTTACTGTCTGCCTCACAGGAAGTATCCAAGACCACCTTGCAGCACCAAAAAATAGTTCTGGTTCCATCATCGCTTCGACACAGTAAACACCTGTGCGAGACCAACACTTTTCAATCAAACGGGAGGCCATGCTTCTCCTGCCCAGATTTACCTGAGCACTTGCCACACAGTTTGAGAAAGCAATTCATCCCATTCACCGTCTCCTCGCCCCTTCATCAGTCGACCCGATCCAATCTGCTCACCTCGCTTCCGCCGCGCATCTGGATCGCAATCGCGGAGAGGAAAATCTGGATTTCCTGGATTTCAGCCAAATGACACGTTTTTATTGGTTTGGCCTCTCAGAAATACATATTCTGCGTGGCCTTGTGAAACTTGTCGCATTGTGTTGTGTTGAAACGCGAGCAGTTTCTTTTGCAGTTGTTTCTTGTTCCACCACAAAGTATTGTTGTTTTTGCATCAAATGAAATTCTGGTTGTTTTACAACCTGCAAGGGTCTTAACGTGACGCAAAGAACGCTTTTGTCTGTGTGACTGAAACACGTATCAGTGAGTACTGCGTGAAATGACGTTGTATTGCGAAATGCAACCAATGATGCACTGAAAGAGTCACCAAGAGACGTCGAGTCTGAAAGCAATTTTTCACAGTTGCAAAAAACAATTTGTTCACGCTGCGAGCGTTAAAGCATTGTGGCCTCACTTTTTTGGTTCAAGAAAATTTGGATTATTTTTTGAGATTTTGTTCACGCAGAGAAGCAATTTCACTTTGCTGCAGCGAAAGTAAATTAACGTGCGAAGTTGCAACAAACTTCGTAATATTAACAGAGATAATGCAAAGGTGTGAAGCCAGGTGTCAGGAAATGATTTTGGTCTGTTCGATACGTTTTTTGCTGTAATCCAGTTTGATGTGCAGACATGAAGACAATCTGCTGTCAACTCTGCGCAGTCAGACACCTGACAGGTTCGTCCTGTAGCTGCTGCTGAAATGAATAAAATCACCCCAGGTGGGTTGGTGATCTTACCTTGAGGATGATGAAGTCTATGTCCATGATAACCACGTTGAGGGTCGCCGAATAACCGACAAATATTCCAGTTAGGTTGCAAAAATGATTGGCAGGTTTTGTGTGAAGTCTCTGTCTCCAGGTAAGAAATCCATTGAACTGGTCTCTTCTCGGGTCATTTCAAGCAAACAAAAGTTTGTGGCACTGAGGCAGGTCTGATCACCAACAACAGTCACGGAAACCTTTGAGCACACCAAGCCTGCAACATCTCTGATACTGTATCACCTGTTTTGCTGAAAAGTGAGTTTTTTGCTGTAATTCATTTTCCACAACTGTCCCCGCGCAACTTGTTGCTCCAGTTTTGCAGCGTAATCCGAACAAAAGTGTTTATCCTGGACAAATGGGTTGGTGTCTCAGCCCGCGGGGGGCCTGTGCATTCCTCGTGCCTCCCATAGTTTCCTGCAGTAACTTAGCACAGTTCTCTCCATCAGTTCATCCTGTGAGAGAATTTCCTGGCAGCAAAGTTCGTACATTTGGTTCATCAATATTGCATGGTGTCCAAATATACCAAAACCTGTTTGTTGTTGAGCAGTTATCAGCATCAGCCCTGAAGCGAAAATTTGTTGCATCTATTTCAACAAACTTCAAAATTCCATCACGATCTCCAGACGAAGAGGGAGCACGCTCAGTGGGGTCAAAAACAAGACATCTTCGGGGTGACACAAAGATCAGATATTTTGACTGATCACACGACAGTTTCTCCCACTGAGAAGTCTCCCTTTCCTCTGAATCTGAGCAGAATTTTGAGAATGTTGAAGACAGCGCACTCGAGATCAGCAAAAACAACCCTCTAATCCCAACCCCGACTGCTCCTATCATGGTTCACTGCAAATAATGCAAGAACACAGGCATAATGGGTGCAGCTTTTTGCTTATTATTCCACACAAGTGTTTTTTCTACACTGGGCACGTGTTGACTGTCAGATAGAGTGCCAACAGTTTTACTGGTTCGTTCTCCCCTGCTCGGCACGGGAGGCTACAGCTTCATCACCTCCACAAGTTCTTTGAACTTTCAAGGCTTCGTAAGTTTTGATTTCATTTCATCGTCAACAAGGAAGCTGCGTCTATGGTATTGTCTGCCCCACCCCACCCGAAAGAAAATGACACAAAGTTGTAAAACGTGAGGGACAGTAGATCTGGTTGTGGCAAACCAAAACAGAAATGTTTCAAGCACAAATTTTTGTTTTGTTTCAAACAATGTAGAGCTGTTATGTTCTGTTCTTCTGAGAAGAAACCGGTGAAAACAATACCGTGGTGCATGTAATTTTGTTCTTTCTTTTCAACAACATTTGTGTGAATATGACTGCGGAAAGACACAACAGAGAATTATCAGATGCCAAAACTATGACTATGAAATGGGCAACAACTTGAAGCTGTGAAAATGCAAACTTGGTCTTTGTTGCCAAGGCCTGACGCGACCGAAAGCAAGTCGCATCGCAGTGTTCTTCACCTGGTTCTGCTTTTGCAGTTTTGTTCCTTTTGTTGGACATCCATGTGGGCAGCCTGGCAATTTTCACAGGTCCGCGAAAACATGCCTCTGCTGCGCGCAATGCGTGCCGCCATGAGTGGATCACACTGCCTTGTTTCCAATGCACGGTTCAAAACCTGGAAACGGTTCAAAACTGGAGACGCCGAAACGATCTATTGACCAGTGAACCTGCGCCTCCGCAGCGAGGAACACGTGCGGAGGTTGATAAAGAAAAGCCCTTCTCTCGTAGAATACCTGCTCGTGAGGGCGCGTAACCTGACCTTCTGCAGCATGGAGGCTTATCTGATAAAATTCCTTCTGTTTCGAGAAAACCCTCGATCCCAGCGAGCTTCGTGGAGGTCGAATACAATTGAGCAATCAACGTCTAGGTCCAGTTTTCATGTGCAAGTCCACGCAGCTGGTGTTCAGTACACCGTGAGCATGGTTGTGAACCCTGATTCGTGCAGGGACAAAAGGGTTCACCAACAGTTATTTTCAAGTCAGCTTTCTTTTGAGGGTTTCTCCCTCCCCTTTTCTTGTTGGACCTGTTCTTGGTGCAGGTGGTGCAAACCTTTGCTCTTGTCGTATGGAGGGGACAAAGATGGGATACTGTTGCATTTTTAGGGTTCAATTTTCGTCTGCTTCAAATCGAAAGCACAAAACGTCGGGTGTAGGCTTTCTCTATCGTCTTGTCTGAACCCGAGGAGGCTTGTTCAGACCAGACGATTCAGATGTCTGGTGTCCCCTGCATTCTGACCTGATGGCATCTTCTGATTATCGTGCCGCATTTCTTTGCAACAATTTGACTGTCAATCAAGTGTTCAAAGTATCCACTGCTCACCATAATTTGACCATAAACAGCCTCCCCTCTGTGCAATATGGTTTCAAGTGACGTCTGTCCTTTCTCCTGCTTGTTAGGAATTTGGCCAAGGCACCCATCTTTGAGGACATGCGACAGTGAAGAAGTGTCACATTTGGAAAGCCGTTCACCTCTGCAAAGCATCAAGAAAGTTGACAACGCTAGGCTCTGGTCTGCGGTGCAGATCAGCGCTGGGTTGTGTGAGCCGCGGCTCGTTTGGCTGAAACAGACGAGAGAAGTCTTCATTTCTCTGAGCTCATTGATATTTGTTGAAGCACTGCCAGGAAAATGCCACGAAGTGAACAAAAAACAAGACATGAGAACAATTGCCCTTCACAGAACGTTTACCAGTTCCTCGAACACACTGTGAGAACGAACGTCGGACGCAGACTCAGAAGCTGCTGACATTTTGACAGCCACACAAAACCAAGAACTGCTTCGAGACAAGACTGACTTCACTCTTGAAGCATCTGACCCACGGTTTGGTGCACCAAAATCCATTTCTATTCTGCGGCACAAAGTCCGCTGCAGTCTTCGCTTTTGTGACTGTGTGTCAAAGGCCTGCATGTCCAAACTGTCTGCACAAGAAATCTGCCTGAAAGGTTGAATTTCGGAAATCATCTTTTCTTGGCGCAACAAGAAAAAACCCTTCAGGATTACTCATGGGAGTTCTGTACAACAACCATGACTGATGGTAGCTTTGTGCGCAACCAAACCTCGACGAGTACATTCAGACAAAAACATTAGGCACGTCGGACTAGTATTCCAGGCAGGGCAAACACACCTTGTTAGAAGCCGCGAAGCATCCATCGCCTCTGCGTGCAGCCTTCGAGCTGTTGCACATCTCTCTGTTGTTGTGTACTTGAGAGGTATTCTTTTCAGCACAACACCGCTTGGCCACTTTCTCGTGTTATCGTCAGGTAACATTTTCACTCTGTAAACCACGTGCGTCGTACAATGGGGCAGATTGCGAGATTCCACCCACCAGGAAAAAACACCACAGGGTTGTTTTATGAAGACGCTTCAATAGTTTACAAACAAACAAGGCCACGGTGGTCGTTTTGTTGAGACCAGATTTCTCGTCGACCAAAGTCAGAGCGTTTTTCTCTGGTCACATTCTTGTGAAGTCATTTACGAAGTTCAGTGAAACGGCTCCACGATACAGCTCGTTCCACAGCGCTTCTACCTTTCAGCCCAGGTCAGCTGGGTCGACGGAGTAGTTGCGTACATCATGTTCGAGAATGCAGATCTGTCTTTCATTTTTGACGGCTTCTTTTTCCTCGCTTCATCTTCGTTTTTGTCTGATTTGCTTTGGTAATAAATTCTTGGCAAACGGAAGCGTTATCCCTTTGCACTTTTGCACCAAACCCGTACTGTATGAAAAGGTTAAAATGTCCCAATAACTAAGGTATAAGTGGTGAGAGTGCCCCACTCCAGTGGGACTTCTTAACCTTTCTGCGTCCAACAATCCATTGCCAGGCATCTGTTGCAACAACAAATTGTACTCCTACCAGCTTCGCTCACGAGTAATAGGTTTGAGATGCACGCGTCTCTCCTCGTATCTCCAGGTGATGCCAAACTCTCAAAATCAACACCATCAGTTTCCAGGTTCACTTCCGCTGAATTTGATGGGTTAAAAACGAAACAATTTTCTGGATACGGGACTTGGCAGGCGTTGCGCCATGGTGGGTGAGTACGATCCTCCCCCAAAGACAATAATCCTGAAGCAAAGCTTCTCGCTATGTTTCATACCTGTTATCAATTATACAACGGAGGTAGTATTTTTGTCTGTCCCCACTCTTCAGATAACAGACAAGAAACTGTAACTGCGCTAAATACTCGGCAGTTTTCTTCCCATTCATCCAGTAGAAGCTACGTTTGACCACTTTGTCCTGGGTTGTTCCCCCCCCCCTAATTTTCTTTGTTGCAAAGCGCACACACCTCTTTTGCAGCAGCACTTGTCGAGACTCGTATCAGATCTTCATTCGCAGATCACAAGAAACATATGCCAGTCTGGACAATTTCTGGTTGCAAGTTTCCATTTTTTACAAAAGCCTGCAGGCAGGCAGGGGCCGATCCTGCGGACGGGGAGCGTGCGGCGCTGATTGCATCTTGATGCGCGGCTCGTGTCCCGCGGACCCGCCTCGCCGCGGGGCGCAGTTTCAAAGTGCACAGGCTCGGCCCGCAATGCGCGCACCCCGAGCTTTGATCACAGATAAACTGTTTACAGACCTCCTCGCATAATCTCCCGCATTCTGCACAAATATTTGTTCATTTCAAAATAATCATTACATGCTACTTGCAAGTGTACTTTTTGGTCACTCGTATCTCGCGGCACACACTGGGATCTGATGGAGCAGTTTGCTCGAGACACACTAATTGGCCCCATGTTTTGTTTCGAGCCCGATTGCAAAATTCCACCTGTTTTCAAAAAGCGCCACTTATCCAGACCTTTCAGCCCCGTAATACTTCATCCATCATCGAGTGTTGGTCTTGGATTATATCACAGATTAGGTCGAATCCATTTAGCAAATGCAATTATGGACGTGAATGATTGAGATTTCACAGCGCATATTTGCTCAACTGCTCAACATTCACTGGAGGTATTCACGAAGGAACTCGAGCTAATTTGCGACACACTGCACCGCTAAACTATCGCCTTTTATCTCCTCGTGTCCATTAGCTGGACACAACAATACTCACCAGAACCTGCTGCCCCTGCAGAGGGTGGCTAAACTCCCCGAATGAGACACTCAAACTTTCTTTCAAAACGTGTCTGCAAACGAACTCGAATTTCGCCTCACATGATCTCGAGTTCGCAGCGAAGAACAGAACTATCAGATGCAACATCAGCCAAGACTCACTCAAGCTCGTCAGGTTTTCCGTTGCAGGCTTTTCTCCCCGAGCGGAGAGAACACGACGCGCGCCTCTCACATCTCCCTTTGATCACAATGTCTCTTTGTCGTCCACATTTCACGTGTCTTCCCTCCAACAATCACATTCCCAACCACGATCAGGTTCGGCGATAACGTGAGTTCAGAAACTCACAGTCTTGGCTTCAGGAAGCCACAGACACACCTGGCGTTGAAATCCAACACTGCAGCACCAGATTCTAAAATCCACGTTTAAATGAATGCACATCCAGAGGAGCGAGTGTGTGTTGCGGGTGGTTGTTGAGTGCGGTGCTGTAGCTCTGGGTCGGGAGCGGAGCTGCCTCCTCCATTCTTCAGCACGGCGGCGGCGGCGGCGGCGGCGGGCGGCGGATCAGCGATCAGCACACGTTCACACCGCTCCTCCGCTCTCCTTCTCCCGACTCCATTCACACAATGATCCAGTGTGGGCCAGACACTCTCAAACCTCAACACACCTTCCTGGAAGTGTGTCTCTTTGTGAACTTGGCAAAAGCAACTTTGCCTGTTGGAAGCAGTTGTGGCCCTGGTCACACCTGTGTGAGCAAAGTAGGAATACGAACGAACTGGGCACGATCACGGGTATTCGTACACAGGTGTGAATGTAATCATTCAAACCTTCATGACCACTTCCAGAACTCCAGTGAGACAATTTGTCCAGCAAGAATACTTTACAGTGCGCACCCCGACATCTTGCGAGCTCATTTCAGGGGAAAAAGGGAAAAAAAGCAGGCGAACTTCGAAAAAAGGTTGAAAACTTCCTGCTGGCTCTCACAACACACAAACAACTCTGTGCAATTCAACAGTCCTTTCTGACGTAATTTGAGCCTTCCATTCGTCCGGAAAATCTTGGATTGAGTTGTTCCGAACTCGCGGAGCTTTCAGGCTGCACGAGGCTTTTTGCCCATTCCAGACGAAGTTTGAAGGCAATCTGCGGTCGGCGGGGTCTAATCTCCAGACATGGCACAGGATTTATCTCCAGATCCGAGAATCGTTCAATACTCGTGATGGATGCACACAGCGAGCTCTGTTGCATGCGCAACATCATCCTCCCTTCTTTTTTTGTCTTCCACTTCAACTTTTTCTCAAGGAGCCTTTCAGATTTTTTGCTCAAAGTTACAGCAGCAAAATTGATCATTCCTCCTTCAACAAAGATTGAAGAAAAACATTCTCCTGCTCTGCATGGGAAAGACAAAACGGAGAGTACCAGTTCATGCAATGAAAAGATTGTTTGGCTTCGCAGATGTCTGCACTCAGCCCTCGGCCCATCTGAGCCCATTCGCCTAATCTCGCATGAAAATTTAATATTCAGGTGAGAGGAATGCGTTACACGAGTGAATAACCTCACAGCGGCTTCAGTTCTTATTCCATTGACCGGACTGCCTGCAACAAGTTCAATTTCACGCTGTGCAAACGGGATCTTCTGTGCGGCCCCACCCGCTCGTTTTGTCGTCTCACCTCAGAGTGTGCCCGCGACACAGAAGAAATAATCTGGGTCTGAACTTGGTGACAGTGCAGAGTCTGTGGCAAATGTATTTTTGTCCCAACCGTTATCCCATTCAGTTCAAGACAGGTTCTCTCTGACCAACACAACACTTGCTTCCCTGTGCTGCCCTGTTGATAAGATTTGTTGGTCATGCTTGAACTGCAGGGGAGAGACCATTCTCCAGTACCAAAGCAGCTCTCTCTTCCTTGTCGTTGGTAAGTGGACCAGCCCTGCACCCCACCCACGTGAGACTTGTTCTCGGTGGGATGACCCCTTCGACCGGTTCAAGTGGTGCAGCCTGAAGAAAATCTTGGGTCGGGGCTGCTTTCAGTCCTCTGTGACTGAACATCCTCGTCCAATCCGACACAATTTTTGGACAAAGCTACAGTTGTGGAATTCAATTCCCAACCTCAACACGGAGAGCTTGCTTTGCAAAAACACGAGGGGTTTGAACATCACGCATCCTGAGGAATGAAACCAATTCCATTTTGTCGTTTATGTACGTTGGTGTGAACATACCCCTTGCAATTCTTTTCACGAACAGAAATTTTGATCATCTTTGCAAAAGAGTTCTTGAGAAATGGACGCGAAAGTCCTGGAAATCTACCACGAATGACTGCCGTCAAATGAGCCGGCAGAACACCCGTGCAGACTGTGTTTTGAGACGCAGAAGTATTTTGTACAGGGTTTCAGACAGGTCTGGCCCACTCTGCCTGTGATGATCAATATTTTGATATCCATCGAGCGTTTACTTTTATCTCTGCTTCCGAGTGCAGGGAATCGTTTAGCATTTCCTCGCTGCAAAACAGTTCATTCCGAGGAGCTGCTCTTGCAGGGCCAGACTCCGGTAAGTCAGTGCACAAGTTCCTGTTGGAAGCAACATTCGACCCCCGACTACTTCTGGTGCCAAATTGTTCCTGCTGTAATTGGTTTGAGTTCGAAGCGATATTTCAAGATATGAAATTCAGCAGAGTTTCGACAAGTGCTCATCAGCAATTCACGTATTCAGTTCTCTTCAGTGCTGGGATTCAAGGTTGGCACTTTCTTATCACAGCCGTCTTGTGAGCAATGCAGAACCATCGCACTCACACAGCGGTCTTGCCATGAAGTCCATTTCACACACACTATGCCAGCACAAGTCAAACACTCTGGCTCCGGATGCGGAACCCAACAAATCTGTTGGTTTTTCGTAAAAATTTGGTTCTCACCAAAACTCTCATCAAAGAAACTTTTCTGGCCAAAGCCGCACTTTTGTGCACGAATGAAACGAGCGTCTGGTTTTTGAACTTCTCAAGAGGAGGCCCGTGTCAAAGGTCAGATGCCCCAACACCTTTCAAATGCCATCCTTACCACAGTCACACTCCTTTTGCAGTCTAAATACCCCGTGTTATGAGGTCGTTGGACAAGGCGACGCTTTGTGACTGTTTGGTACTTTTCCGCATACTCAGTCAGTATACTCAGTTCCAGGCAACACAAGGCGAAAGAAAAAGGGATTCTAACAACTGGAGACAAACTGTAGACAACAATGCTCAACCGTCTCTTGGTTTTACGTGAAGAATCTGTTGTCTTTCACAGCAACTCAGTTCTTCAACGCACAGAGATTTTTTGGGGGTCTTTTTGCCAAAAACACAGCTTCCTTGTGTGGGATGGGTGTTTCCCAAGTTATTGTTTTGAACTTTTTCAATCGCGCATTGGGGATTCAGTGTTGAAGGAATGCTTTGACAACACTTTGCACAAGGAAATGAGGCAATGTTTTGCTAAAAAGATCCACGTGTGTTGACCTCAAAGTGTCGTTTCTCAGACAACCATTCTCCCCAATCCACAAAGCCACGAAGTACACAAACTCACCTTCATGTGCGCAGTTGTAAACACAACAGAACACGTTTTCTCCAACAACAAAATCCACAAATTCTGTCCACCGTTTTCTCAGTCAATCCTAAAGTGTAATCCTAATCCTGAAAGGTTTTGAAATCTCATTTCCAATGTTTCTCAACACCAAGAATCACTGTTGCTCACTGTTGTCGTTCCTTGCGTGTTGTGTGTCTCAAGCAGTGACTTCGTCGCCTTTGAAAGAAGTGAAACACAACTTGTGCATGCATGGTTGCACGGAGGGTCCCAGTCGAGAATGTCGACAATTGCACTGGCGGGTGGGTGTCTGTCACCCCGAGGGGGACAAGTATGTTGTCCCCGCCCCTCGCGCCATGCAGCGTGTGAAATCCCTTGCAAACTGCTTGGTCGCGACTGCAGCACGAACACAGGAATTTTGACGCGTAGATTGATGAACTGCAGAGACTCAATGCAGGAGACAAAACATGTCGTTGTTTTTTTCTCCCTCCGATATTCCCAGCGTCGCTCGCGCCTGACGGAGGATTTCCACAGCTTCACAGTCTCAACACCGAGACGTGCGGAACACAAAAGAACCTGATCATGTCGCGCTGTTTCCACAGTCGATACACCGCATCCGAACGCGCGGCAGAGAAACAACAATGCGCGTTGAAAATGAACGCCACATCAAACTGAAAGCTGGAACATCATCACAACACGCGTTTGAGTCAACAAACGCAACTTCTTCCACGCTGTTGAAACTGCTGTTACATAGACTCTACAGACACTCTTTGGTTCCACTCCCTTTGACTCCGCTTCCACGGCCCAAGAACAAAACCTGATTGACACGACAGCAACATTGAATTTCAGGGCCTTTGCGTCATGTTGCTTTCAGACGTACTCAAAGAGCGACTTCACAATGTGTTGTTGCTGAAACGGTCGGTTTTATTCTTCACTGTGTATGAAGAATTTCAGTTCCATCGCAGCGCCATTAAATACGCGGGTCGCTGAAGGTGATGTCATTGTCATTAACAACAATGGTAATTAAAGTTGACGACAGGCGTTGCGGCGACGGTCAGTCCTCATTCCATAGCGACCAGCGTTTCATTTTATTTCTGATTGATGACGACTCGTATGTTCTGCATATTGAAATGTGAACGCGGCTGGGTCGCACTGAACCGACGGAACACGTTCAAACTGTCGCTGTGGAACTTCACGTTGTTCATAAAGTGCATCTTCAAAGCGAGATTCTGCATTGGTCCTCTACAGGGCAAGCCACAAGAATTCAGAACGTTCAGTTTTCACAAAAAAGACAAAAAGTGTCTGACAATGCCTTTAGAGTTTGTTTGGCGTCCAAGCGTTCCTAACAACTCAGCACAAATTTTTTGCATTTCAAATGAATATCTCAGACAAACAGCTCTTTCGCTGCTGCTCAACCATGATGAATTTCCATCAAATAACCAAATATTTCCCCAACCGAACGCGCAAGTTTTGACACAAAACACAACGGTTCTGCATGCGGGTTCAAGATTTTTTCTGTAGAAGAAGCAAGCCTCAACAATATCAACTGTTTTGTGTTTTTGTTGATGCCACAGCCTGAAGATTATTCACCAAATGCGTTTCAATAGAGGAATTATATCTGGCGGTGCATTTGCAGAAATAGTGAAAAGGAGCGTTCGCGTTATTGACACAACGGATTGTCGCCAAATTGTTCCCTTTCAGCGCGGCAGCCTCGCTCCGAAGGTAATTATTTCGCGTCGCCGTGTGGCTCAAAGCCCTCCCTTTGGATGCTTTATTTGCTGAAATCACTATTTGAGTCGCACCAGTCTCAACGGTAAATATTTCCATTGCTTTTGGCTCGTTTGTTTATGATGTGAAGATTGTCGTGATGGCTGATTGGACGCAGCTGCGATCTCCGTGTGGAGGGAGGGACGGCGCGCGACGTGTGCGATCGAACTGCGTCAAGGTCACTCTCACGTGTCCCAGATGTGTCCAGATGGAGAGAGAGATAGAGAGAGAGAGAGAGAGAGAGAGAGAGGAGAGGAGAGAGTGTGAGAGAGGACAGAGAGAGTGTGTGAGAGAGAGAGAGAGAGAGAGAGAGAGAGAGAGAGAGAGGGAGAGAGAGTGAGAGAGAGAGGGAGAGAGAGAGAGGGAGAGAGAGAGTTAGAGAGAGCGCTCAGGGAAATTTAGATTTAGTACATATAGAGATGAGACAGTGTGTTTTTTTGAGATATGGAGATAGAGAGACACATATAGAGAGACAGAGAGAGTCGAGAG